>Ga0182021_10002245_pt1 | contig 22524 bp, 14 predicted proteins | sample 612E3MmetaG_FD_120493 | JGI IMG/M metagenome (GOLD analysis project Ga0182021, IMG submission 120493) | Permafrost microbial communities from Stordalen Mire, Sweden - 612E3M metaG (Illumina Assembly) | ecosystem: Environmental > Terrestrial > Soil > Wetlands > Permafrost | place: Sweden... | reverse complement strand
CCATGGATCTTTTGATCGGAGGCGTTGCGACTTCGTCCGCAGACTTTGCCATCACGGGAATTGCAGCCGGAACACCGATCGCCACTATGTCTGCATCAACCAACGGATACGGACTGGTTCTTAGTTCTTCAACTTCTACAATCCAATCCCTGAAGAACAATACCTTGATTCTCGGGGGAAATACAACCGGGAATATCGCCTTGATGCCGGCAAGCGGAAATGGGTTTGTGGGTATCGGAACAACAGCACCGGCTTATCCTTTAGTGTTAAATACTCCCGATATTCCTGCCGGTTTTTATTATTATAGAAACAGCAATTTGATTGGAACACTTACTGCTTCAAACAGCGATTTTGAAGTAAATGCCTTCGCCAACAACATGCGCTTTAGCGTGCCTTCAGGAAAAATTTACAGTTTTGTAACTGGCAATGTCGGTATCGGCACCACTGCTCCTACCGGTCTTCTGCAGGTTTCGGGAATTGCAGCCGGTAATGCAACGGCAATCTTTAATACGGGAAATTCAATTAATGATTTATTTACGGCTTCTTCATCGGGAACTCCCAGGTTTACAATTACCAATGCCGGAGCAATTCGTTTGGCAGCCGGGTATGGATCTCTGGGCAATTGTCTACTTTCAGGAGGAGGAACAGGAACTGCTTCTTATTGGGGATCCTGTGCAGCTGGGGGAGGATCCAACTGGACTCTTAATACATTAAACGGAACACTGAATCCAAACAATACCTCGTTAGATGTTCTTTTCGGAGGAAATTCAACCGGCTCTGCCATTCTCAAGATAGCAGGCTTGAATACCGGCAGCAATACTTTACTTGATGTATTCAATAACGGTTCATCGGTATTCAATGTCAGCGCCAATCAAATTAACAACAATGTTCCGGCTTCCTTCAACGCCGCGGGAGATGTCTCAATGGCTTATGACTTGCAGTTCACCAATCCGACCGCATCGTATATCAAATCCTATGGTCCTTTGTATATCCAATCGGGAGATGCAAGTTCGAATCTTCCGCTGGTATTATCGGGCTCCGGAACGGGAAGCGTTGTTGTTAATGACACCTTTGTAGCTCAGGATACAACCGATTCTACCACGGCTTACCAATTCCTGAATGCTTCAGGATCGGCAGTTATGAATATAGATACAACCAATCAATATGTAGGAATAGGAACTACAAGTCCACAGACGCAGCTGGATGTCGTTGGCAGCATCAGGTCCGCATACGCAGTTATCATTACAACCACTGGTCTTGGGCATAATTTCAGGTCTCAGGATGGGGATCAAACCGTCGCCGGCTACGACTTCGTTAACAATTCTAACGGCTTAGGTATGTTCCGCGCCGGACCCGATATCCTAGGTTTCACGACGGCTTCGACTGAACGGATGCGCATAGATAGCTCCGGCAGTGTCGGTATCGGCACAACCAGTCCTCTCTACAAACTTGATATAGCCGGAGTAACCAGAACTTGGGATTTGATCCCTCAGGATATTACTATAGCCAGCAGTTCTGCCAGCATAATAAATTCATACCTCGGATTTAATGGTTACACCAATTTCTCCGGAGGAATAGGGACAGGCGGAGTAGACAGTATATTAAATAGTATCCGTCTTACCAATACCGGCAATCTGGTTAATATCGGCAGTATCCAGGCAGGAGAAATGTCTCTTACCAGAGGCGGTACTTTCGCCGGCAAAGCTGATTATACTACCGGTTCTGGTCCATCCTCAGTGGCCATCGGTGACTTGAACGGTGACGGGAAAGCCGACCTGGCAGTAGCAAACGGTGGCGGCACCAGCGTCTCGGTTTTCCTGAACAACGGCAACGGTACTTTCGCCGGCAAGGTTGACTATACCACCGGTTCTAATCCGAACTCAGTGGCCATCGGTGACTTGAACGGTGACGGCAGGGCCGACCTGGCAGTAGCAAATCAAAATGGTGGTAGCAACAGCGTTTCGGTTCTCCTGAACAACGGCAACGGTACTTTCGCCGGCAAAGTTGACTATACCACCGGTTCTAATCCATACTCAGTGGCCATCGGTGACTTGAACGGTGACGGCAGGCCCGACCTGGCAGTAGCAAATTATAGTAGCACCAGCGTTTCGGTTTTCCTGAACAACGGCAACGGTACTTTCGCCGGCAAGGTTGACTATACTGCCGGTTCTAATCCAGAATCAGTGGCCATCGGTGACTTGAACGGTGACGGCAGGCCCGACCTGGCAGTAGCAAACGGTGGCAGCACCAGCGTCTCGGTTTTCCTGAACAAAGGCAACGGTACTTTCGCTCCTAAGGTTGACTATACTACCGGTTCTAATCCGATCTCAGTGGCCATTGGTGACTTGAACGGTGACGGCAGGCCCGACCTGGCAGTAGCAAATTATAGTAGCACCAGCGTTTCGGTTTTCCTGAACAACGGCAACGGTACTTTTGCCGGCAAGGTTGACTATACTGCCGGTTCTAATCCATACTTGGTGGCCATCGGTGACTTGAACGGTGACGGTAAAGCCGACCTGGCAGTAGCAAATTGGAACAGCACCAGCGTTTCGGTTTTCCTGAACAACGGCAACGGTACTTTTGCCGGCAAGGTTGATTATACTACCGGTTCTCATCCATTCTCAGTGGCCATCGGTGACTTGAACGGTGACGGCAGGCCCGACCTGGCAGTAGCAAACAATAGTAGCACCAGCGTTTCGGTTTTCCTGAACAATTCTACTCCGATGTTCTATGCTCAAGCTTCTACCGGCAACATCGGTATCGGGACGACCAGTCCGCTCTGGAAACTTCAGGTCTCGGATTCCCAAGCCGGTACGGCCTCGGCTATGATCGAAAATACCTATCAAAATACTGCTGGAACTGGCCCTTGTGTCCCGGGAACTACCTGCCATGTCGGTTTGAATATCCGTCTCGGGAACACCAGCGGGGGCAATATGGGAACACAAGCCGGATTTAGTGATAGATTCATTAACTTTATGATAGGCAACTCAAAAATTGTAGGGAAAATAAGGGGCAACAATGTTGCAGGCAATGGCAATTCGGTTGTCTATGATCAGGCAGGGGGAGATTATGCGGAGTGGTTCAGGAAAGAAGATGTCAATGAAGATCTGCCGGTCAACACCTTGGTCTGCTTTACCAAAGAAGGTAACGGCGGAATCACCAAATGTGATTCCACCAATAACGCCATTGTCGGTATTATCTCCGGGACTTATGGTTCTGTCGGAAATTCAGGGTATGAAGATGATCCAAGCTATATTGTTGTCGGTATGATCGGTCAGCTGCCCGTCTTTGTCTCAACTGCCAACGGTGAAATCAAAGCCGGAGATGCCTTGACCTTCTCGTCTGACCCCGGAGTTGCAGTCAAAGCCACCTCTGCAGGCAATATCCTGGGACACGCTCTGGAGGGGTATAACTCCAATGGAACAGGTTCGGTTAAGGTCTATCTTCAGACCGGTTGGTATGATCCCAACGCTTATCTTACCTCAACCGGCAGTTATTCCGTAACTCCCAAGGACAACTTATCATCCAATCCTTCGGATTTCGTCCTGAAGAACTCACTGGGTGAGACTATCCAGAATGTCGGAGCCTTCTCGGAGGCTGCCATTGCCAACTTAAGAACAGGTTTTATAGATGCACAGAATATCTCAACCAATAACCTGACTATTGCCGGACAGACACTTAAAGATTATGTTGCCTCTAACTCCGGACAGACCGAGTATGATTTGTCTAATGATCCTTTGTTCCAGGATCTCCAAGCTAAGACAGCAGACCTTCAAACCAAAATGGATGTTATGTCCCAAAGACTTGATGAACAAGCTTCAGTCTCAGCCTTCTTAACCGAGATATTACAAAATCAAATCGGTGCTTCCAATTCCGCCGACCTTAACCTTAATCTCGGCAATGTTAATATCCAAAGCGCAACGGTATCTGCCGACTTAATGGTCTTGGGCAGAACTACGGTTAGCGACTTGGGAGTAACAGGGGATATCAATGCCGGACTTTTGTCTATCCACGGTTTGGAAGGGGAGATAGATACTCTGGGCAGTAATCTGTACCTGCAGAAGAACGGACTTTTCGGAGTTGACATTTTGGACGGCAAAGTCGTCATTGATCCCCAGGGGGACATGACGGTTGCGGGAACAGTCACTGCGGACGTAGTTAAAGCAAATACTTTTGAAGTGTTGGGAGAAACTACAGGCACGGCAAGTATCTCAGCAGGCCTGACCAGCGTGGTCGTGCCGGTAAATTACGGCAGCACGAATTACAATGTCTTTGTTACGCCGAGAACTCTGACGGACAATCAGCTGACAGTGACAAGCAAGACCGCTGCCGGTTTCACGGTTTCCATCCTGACATCAGATATTAAAAACATTCTCTTTGACTGGTGGATAGTGGGAAACAAATGATATGAATAAATTTCTAATTAACCTAATTGACCTAATTTCTAGAAATGGTTCATCGGAATTTGAGATTTGATTAGTATAATTAGAAATTAGAACAATTAGAAATTTTAAAATTATGGCTTTTTTTAGAGGAAGAAAAAATAAAAAATTTGTAGGATTATTCATACTATTAATAATAGTGGGAGTGGGTGGTTTTTTCTTCTTTAATAACATTAAAAAAGCCTCCGCCGAGTGGTTTGACCAAAATTGGTTTTACAGAGAAGCGGTAAATATTTCAAATGCAGGTTCCAATCAAACGGACTATCAGGTTTCAATAACTCTTAATACGCAATCATTAATTTCTGCCGGAAAATTACAATCCAACTGTAGCGATATACGGGTGACCGATGCTAATGGAAAATTACTTCCTTATTGGATTGAAACAGGAACGAATGCCTGTAACACCACAACTACTGCCATCTGGACTAAAGTCCCTTCCATTCCAACCTCCGGTCAAACAGTGTATATTTATTACGGTAATCCAAATGCGATTAGTGCAGCAAACGGAAACAATGTTTTCCAATTTTTTGACGATTTTAGTGGCAGCAGTTTAGATGCTAATAAATGGACTAGCGGATCTTCAGATGGGGTAAATGCGGTTAGTTTGAGTAGTGGTTTGGCAACAATTATAACTACAGGAGGACAAAGTTGGAGCGGAATTGTAGCTAAAACAGGCTATACTCCGCCTGTTCTGCTTGAGGCGCGCGTTACCGCTGTCAGTGGTATTGCAGCAGGAATTGCCCAGGCAGTGGGCAATACTCTTTCCAGCAATATGTATTTCTTTAACTATTGGAACAGTGGTTTTGCCAATGGATCAATTTCCGGCGGACTGGGTAATTTAGCCGCTCCGAATATTGCGGTTGGCATAGAAGGAATAGTTTGGATAGGTAGCAGTAGTCAGAAAGTGGCACATAATTATAGTTATACTTCGGAATCGGCATCGAGTTATTCTCTGCCAAGCTTTGTTTATCCGACATTGGGTATAGGATGTTGCAGCGGCAGCACTTCAATTACTTATGATTGGGCTAGGATCCGTAAGTATGCTGCCACTGAGCCGATAATTGGCTCGACAGGAAGTGAAGAAAAGGGACCTGCTCCTGTTGCTTACTGGAAATTTGACGAAGGACAAGGACTTACGGCTTACGATAGCTCATCAAATAAAAATAACGGCACTCTTTTCGGTACTACCAAACCAATCTGGCAAACAGGGGATATGTGTGTTTCGGGAAAATGCCTCAAATTCGACGGCATTACCAGTTATGTGGATGCTGGGAATCCTACACAAATAGATATTACTCAACAGATCACCACCGAGATTTGGGTTAAATTTAATTCCACTCCCGCCAACAAAGTCATTTTCACCAATTGGGAATCGTGGTCAATGAATCAGCAAGGTCAGCAGGTGAATTTCTGGATAGACGATTCTGGGGCCACAAGGCATGGTATTAATACAGGCGACATGTCATTAAATGTCTGGCATCATGTTGTTGGAACTTATGACGGATCTACGCAAAAGACATTTGTTGATGGAGTTCAACAAAGTCAAACTGCTTCTTGGTCAAATACCATAGAGTCACATCCAACAGCGCATTTTTACATGAGTTATCCTGGTTACGAATTTTCTGGTTTTATGGATGATGTGAAAATTTATCCTTACGCGCGGACTGCGGCGCAGATTTTGGCCGACTACAATTCGCGGGGAGCTTCAAAAGGCACCTCCGCACAAGTCGGCAATCAATCCTCCTGGATGACCAACGGTCTGGTCGGATATTGGAAAATGGATGATGTATCAGGAGACGCTATTGATTCAAGTGGCAATGGGAATACGGGAACTGTTAATGGCGCTCCCGCTTCTGCTGCAGGAGTAATTGGCCCAGCCAAGGATTTTGTTAATACAGCGGGAGCTACTGCTACCGACTATTATAATATTGCTTCAATGACTGGCGAAAATACAGATACATTAACTGTTGCCGCCTGGATTAAGCCGGACGTTGTTACTTCTACAGAAAGACAATGTTTTGTCCAGACTCCCGGAAGCTTTTTTGATATTGAGCCGGATGGTACTCTTCGCGCTTGGTTTCAAACTACACCTACGGGATGGGTCAACTTGGATACAAGCGGCCTTCAAGCCGGCGTCTGGCAGCATGTTGTTCAAACCTATGACCGAAAAACGCGCCGTGTGTACATAAACGGTATTATGAAAAATTCAGCAACCAATATTACGGATGCACTAATAAATACCGGAGCGACCAGAATAGGGGATGCCTCCTGGAGCAATGAAGCTTTTGACGGAAAAATTCAGCAAGTCCGTGTTTATAACCGCGCTTTATCTCCAAAGGAAGTTTCCGATTTGTATAACTGGGCGCCTGGCCCGATAGGCTGGTGGAAAATGGATGATAAAATTTACGGCAATTCACAAACCATAATTGATTCGTCAGGTTATGGTAATAATGGAACAACCAATTGGGGGGGCAACGCCTCAGGAATGAACTGTAAAATAATCGGCAAATACGGCGGCGGCTGTCTGTTTGACGGAATAGATGACTACGTTGACATGGGAAATGTACCGTTATGGAATCTTGCGAATAAAAGCCACACCCTAGAAGCTTGGTTCAGAATAGTCTCTCCTACAGGAGGCACGGGTGGTACGCATTGGATTTTAGGCAGAATGACAGGTGGGAGTCCCGGTGCGGGTTACGTAGTTTATATCTATAATGGTGGGCAGATAAGTTATGAAGAAAGGAGCACCGGCACTCCAATAGATACCGTCGGCACACCGCCGATTACAGATAACAATTGGCACTATATTGCCGCTACCATCGATATTAACGCAAAAATGGGCTATGTTTATTTGGACGGTAAATTACTAATTTCATCATCGTATACGGGAGATTTGATAGACCAGAATAATGATCTTACTGTTGGAGGAAATCCCGGAGGTTACGGTTTCAACAGTGACATAGATGATGTGCGCATTTATGACTATGCCCGGACGCAAAAACAAATTGCCGAAGATATGAATGCAGGGCATCCATCGGTCGGGTCGCCGGTAGGAAGTTATGCAGCCTGGTGGAAATTTGATGAAGGATACGGGAATTCAGTTCACGACATGTCCGTTAATGCCAATACGGGAACGAATCACGGTGCATCCTGGACCAATGACGGTAAATTCGGCAAAGCTTTAAGTTTTAATGGAACAAGTAGTTATGTTAGCGTTATAGGTAATGCCAATTTTACCTCACCCACCGGATATACTTGGTCTGCATGGATTAATCAGACTTCATTAACGGATTATCAAGCTATTATGAGTCATTCTGACACTACTGCCTGTGAGGATTTTACATTCTATACCAGCGCCAACGGAACGCTTACTTTCGGAGTTGACGGAACAGGATGCGGTCAGCAGGGTTACGGAGGTCTTTCGTCATCTGCCGGCGCCATCTCGGTTAACAAATGGTACCATATTGTAGGTGTCGCTGATTTTTCAAATACCTACAAAACTTATCTCTACATAAATGGACAACTGGTAACTTCAAGAGATGCTACAGGGATTAATCCTGTAAACAGAGCAATGAACTTTAGTATTGGACGGAGCTATGACGGAGGAGGAGTAAATACTTGGTATTTTAACGGTCTTATTGACGAAGTGAAAGTTTATCCTTTTGCTTTGACTGCAGATGATGTTAAGACGGAATACAACAGGGGATCGGCTCTGAAAATGGGAAGCGTTTCCGATACTTCGGGCTTAAGCGGAGGAAGTATCGCTTCCAATTCCGCCTCTGCCGCATATTGTATCCCCGGCGATACCGCCTCCTGTAATTCGCCGGTGGGGGAATGGAAATTTGATGACCATACCGGAACTTATGCGAATGACACTAGCGGGAACAATAATAATGGAAGTCTTGGTGGGGGGACGGCAGGCTATATGCCAACCTGGCAAAGTTCATCTAGCTGTCACTCCGGCTCCTGTCTCAAATTCGACGGAACGGATGACTATATAGATATGGGAAATGGGGCAAGTTTGAGTCCTACAGCTAACGGAATAACGGTTGAGGCGTGGGTTTACCGTACGGCAACGCTTACAGGAGGTTACCGGTGGGATATTGTAGCGAAGTCCGGGTGGTGCGGAGGTAGCTACTCTATGGGAATTGATTCTCCAACCAATAATGTTGAAGACTATGTTACCGTAAATGGAAGTTGTGTGGGAATGGATGGTTCTCTTTTCCCAATGAATCAATGGGTGCATGAGGTGATGACCGCCAAAGCCGGAGGCAAACTGATTGCCTATATTAACGGCATTGATGTTGCAGAAACATCCTTGGCTGCCGGAACATTGAATGATAATTCCAATTCTTTAAAAATTAATGGTTATAGCTTTGGTCAGGATGTAAATCCTGCTAATTTACAAGGCATGATTGACAATGTCACAATCTATAACTACGCTCGGACGCCCGCGCAAATCGCCTGGGATTATAACAGGGGGAAGCCGGTCGGTTGGTGGAAATTCGACGAGTGTCAGGGGACAACCGCTTACGATTCTTCGGGAAACGGAAATACGGGAACAATATCTATTGGAGCAACAGGTTCGCAAACCACTGCCGGTACTTGTTTGACTCCGACAAACGGAACAGGCGCTTGGTATAATGGAAAAACCGGCAAGTTCAATTCCGCCTTGAGTTTTGACGGGGCAGATGACTATGTCCGCGATGCCGGAAGCAGTACGTCGCTTCCTTATAGTAGTCAAGCGCATTCCGGGTTTGCATGGATTTATCCTACCAGTAACAATACGGCAAATAATGGAGTGGAAATATTCGATAGGAATTGTAACAATACCGGAGTAATGTGGGGCTTGTCCATCTCTAATGGAACTTTATTTTTTCACGGAGGAGCAGATGATTTTTCAAGCTCTTTAACTGTTCCGCTTAATCAATGGAGTTATGTAGGTTATACTTATAATGGAAATACTTCGACTACTGTTTATTTAAATAATCAAAGTCAAACAGGTACGATTTCCCAACAATTGAATGTTCCTTTGGCAACCAATTTTTCAATTGGAGCCGCTTGTTATTTTGGTTACTTTGCAGGGAAAATTGACGATGTAAAAATTTATAACTACGCGCTCACCCCACAACAAATATTGCTTGATTATAATCAGGGAAGCGCCGTCCGTTTCGGGCCTATCTCCGGTAGGCCATAAAACTAGATATGATTAAACAAACACTAGATTCTTATGGGTATAAGAAACGATTGGTTTACAAGAAAGCCGATGAACTGCAGTCAGAAACATCCCTTTTGACCACCCCTTGGCCACCCCTTAAAACCCTTTTGTGCCCCTCGGGGTACAGGTCCCTTTTAGACCAGATGCAGCGCTCTTCCCGCTCGACAAAACAAGACATCGTGGAGGGCTGGAAGCGGAATTCGACTTCCGAATATTATACTTTTCTTGGTTATTCAGTTGCCTCAAATGCCGAACTTGAGGAAGGTTACAGCGACATTACCGGCAAATATTCGGAATTAATGGGAAAAAAGGAAATAATGGGGGAAAAGGGAGAAATAAAAGAAGTCGAAAAGCTTTCCTTTTATCCTCTTGACACTCATTTGCCTCCGATTATTCAATTGAAGTTAAGATGTAAAGAGGTGAACTTTCTTCTTGATCGTCTTCAGAAATCATTGGTTTCCAAAATGGAAAAAGATCACAATCTGTCTCAGAAGGACTGCATGAAGCAAGGTGAAACACAAAAAGAAAAAGAGGACAAGTGGCCCCGAACAGTTCTTAAAAGAATAGCTTTTTGTTATAATTTTAAGACATTTAGACATTTGAAATTGATTAGAAATTAGAAATTGAGAATTAGAAATTATAAATTTGGAGTAAAAAATATGAGACATTATAGAAAAAAAAGAGGATTTTCACTAGTGATATTTGTCCTACTGATAATAATCGGAGCTGGTGCATATTTTTTATTTCACGCCAAGGGCGTGAAAGCCGAGTGGTTCGACCAGAACTGGTTTTACAGACAAGCGGTCACGGTTACCGTCACATCCTCTTCTTCAGATATGGCAAATCTGGACACTTGGTTCACTATGAATACTTCGGCTTTAATTTCCGCCAACAAGCTGCAATCTAACTGTCAGGACTTGCGGTTCACCAGTACCAACGGTAATCTCTTGCCATATTTCATAGACTCCGGTTGTAATACTGCCGTCACCAAGATCTGGGTCAGGATTGATCTGGTTCCCAAAAATTCAACAATCTATACTCTTTATGTTTACTACGGTAATCCCGGTGCGGGACCCGGTTCCGATTCCAACAAATTCAATCTCTACAATGGTCTGGTCGGTTACTGGAATATGAATGAACCTTCATGGACAAATAATTGTTCAACAACCTCCGTTAAAGACTTTTCCGTTAAAGGCAATAACGGAACATCCTGTCCCAACGGCACGGGACCCCTTGGTGGAGCAACGGGCAAGTACGGCAATGCCGGAAGTTTTGACGGGAGCAATGATTACGTAAATGCGGGAAGCGATCCCTCAATAGAAATAAATGGCAGTTTAACAATTTCAGCTTGGATCAAACCGATATCGGCAGCCCTTGACGGCTCCATTATTAATAAAATCGGCACCGTCTATAACTATCAACTTCGGCTTGCCACCGGTCAGCCTGATTTTAAGGTATATGATGGCACACATTATCCTGATGTAGTGGGAAATACGGAAATAGATAATAATTGGCATCATATTGTTGGGGTCAGGGATACGTCGACACACACACTTATTGTTTATGTGGATGGCGTGTTAGATAATACCGCACCCGATACAACAACAGGTTCTATAGTTGACCCATCAACCAACGCGGTAATAGGACAAAGAGGTGATCTTGTAGATTATTTTCATGGTTCCATCGATGAGGTCCGTATTTATAACCGCGCTCTTTCCGCTGCGGAAGTCAATAAGCTTTATTCCGACAACACGTCTTCGATTTTAACCGCTATTCAGGGGCAATCTATCCCTTCCGTTTCTTTCGCAGCGGAAGAGGTGGGACCGGCACCGGTGGCTTATTGGAAATTCGATGAAGGACAGGGGCAAACCGCTTACGACAGTTCGTCCAATAAAAATAACGGAACCCTTGGGAATTCAACAGGCCCCGATGCTTATGATCCGACTTGGGTAGCGAATGATCAATGTATCTCCGGAAAATGCTTAAAATTCGACGGATCGGCCAGTTTTGTTGATCCCGGAACCGGGTCGAGTTTGAATATCACAAATGCTATCACGGTTGAAGCTTGGGTTAATCCTGCACAATGGGGAGGAGTAAACAACCCTATAATATATAACAGGGGAGTTTATTCGGCAATCTATAAAGGGATTGTTGTCGGGTTAAATGATCATAATCTTGTCTTTGAGATAGGTAATGGTTCAACCTATACGGCTATAACCTCAAGTTCGAGTTATAGTATCAATAAATTCCAGCATGTAGTCTTTACTTGGGACGGTTCAACTATGAAAATGTACATTAACGGAGTGCAGGACGCGACCACGGGCTCCATTACGGGAAGCATAAGCTATTATGTTACTACCGCAAGAATCGGCGCAGAACATTGGGGTTATAATGCTCGTGTTTTTAACGGTTTTATCGATGACGTAAAAATTTACCCCTATGCCCGCACTGCGGCCCAGATCCAAGCAGATTACAATTCGCGCGGTTCGAGTTTCGGAACCTCGACACAAGTCGGCAATCAATCTTCCTGGATGACCAACGGTCTGGTCGGTTATTGGAAAATGGATGAAACTTCAGGAACATCCGTCGTCGATTCATCGGGCAGTAATAATACCGGAACGCTCACCAATGCCCAGGAGTCACGCGCTGCAATGACCGGATCTACACTTACAACCATCTCCGATACCGGTAATGCCAACTTAAGCGGAACGAATAATGTTTATAATGGAATGTTTCTCTCTATGTCGGGGGCTTCGTGCAACGTTATCGGCCAGCAGCGACCTATCTCCGGCTATACCGCTTCCACCAAAACAATCACCGTCTCTTCCGCGTTTTCGGCTATTCCCAGTATTACCAACTGCACCTACACTATTTTGCACCAGGCGAGAGGGGAATTTGGAAACGGACTGCAATTTGACGGAATAAATGATTATGTACAAGTTGCTCACAATTCAGTCCTGGAGCCTTCTTCAGTAACTGTTGCTGCATGGGTTAATTTGACCAGTAAAGCCTCAAGACACCTGATTATAACAAAATGGATCGGCTACACTCTTGAAGTTGATTTGAATGGATACCCATATTTCAATATAAAGACAGATACAAGTCAGGAAGGGAATAGTTCTCCTGTTGCTATTCCTTGGGGTACCTGGGTTTATCTTGTTGGAACATTTGATAGTTCTACAAAAACAATAAAAACTTATATAAATGGGGTTGAAAAAGTATCAACAATTGCAACTACAGGCATTAATTACGGCGGAAACGCTTTGCGTTTTTCCGACTGTACCTACTCTTGCGCATCAGGCAATATCGATGAAGTCCGCATTTACAACCGCGCGCTGTCTTCAAAGGAAGTTTCCGATTTGTACAACTGGGCGCCGGGACCGGTTGGCTGGTGGAAATTTGATGACAATATTTCCGGAGATTCCCAAACAATAATTGATTCATCGGGTTATGGCAACAACGGAGCAATTAACGGAAATGCGAACTGCAAAGTTCTTGGCAAATACGCCACCGGCTGTCAATTCTTCAGCGAAACTGATTCTGTAGGGGTACCGACCGTACCCAGCTTACAGATCGCAACTCACGATCTGTCCATTTCGGCCTGGATCAAGTTTACTTCTATCACGGACATTAACACAATAGAATGGAAAGGAGGAGGCGCCGACAATTCAGCAGGTTATTGGCTTTGGTATTACGGTACAGACGGCACCTTACGGTTTTATCTGGGCAACGGATCCAGCCGTGTATATGCAGCTTCTAATAGCAATTTGGGTCTTGACGACGGCAAGTGGCATTTTATTGCCGTATCTGCTGTCAGGAGCGGATCTGCAACATTTTATAAAGACGGTGTGAATATCGGAAATTTTGACATAAGTTCTTTTAACGGACAAGATCTCTCTACAACATGGGATGTGGAAATTGGAGGTAATATTTCGGATATCTTTTCTGGTATTCTTGATAACGTTATGATTTACAATTACGCCCGGACACAAAAGCAGGTTTTGCAGGATATGAATGCAGGACATCCGTCGGTCGGTTCGCCTGTCGGAAGTTATGCGGCTTATTGGAAATTTGATGAAGGATACGGCAATACGATTCATGACGTGTCGGTTAATGCCAATACGGGAACGATTCACGGAGCAAGCTGGACCAATGATGGAAAATTCGGCAAAGCCTTAAGCTTTGGCGGAAATAGCAGCTATGTTGATGTCGGAAATAATGCGAGTTTGTTGAATATTACCAATGCAATTACTATTGAAGCATGGATAAAACCAATGGCCTTTAATACCAGTATGGACATCGTTAACAATGATTATCAATCAAGTGTTACGGGGTATGAATTTGGCGTTGATAGTAGTTCAAAACTTATGTTTAGAATAAACATAGCAGCTAATCCCTATTTTGCCTATCGGCTTTCGACCAGTTCGGTGAAGGCAGGGGTCTGGCAACACGTAACTGCTGTTTATGACGGCACCAACATCTATTTTTATATAAATGGGGTTGCGGATCCTCCCGTTGCCGCAAACGGTAGTTTACATACTAGCGCGGCGGGACCTGTTTATATCGGGGATTATAGAACACCCGGTACTTTTTCTTTCAACGGCGTTATCGATGAGGTGAAGATTTACCCTTCTGCTTTAACCGCGGATGATATTAAGACGGAATACAACAGGGGATCGGCTCTGAAGATGGGAAGTGTTTCCGACACTTCGGGACTTACCGGCGGAAGTACTGCTTCCAATTCCGCTTCTGCCGTCTATTGCATTCCGGGAGATACCGCCTCCTGCAAGGGGCCCGTCGGGGAATGGAAATTCGATGAAAATGTTTCGGGCAATAATCAAACCCTTTACGACACTTCCGGAAACGGAAACAATGCAATAACCAGTGGAAATGTGAGATGTAATGTTATCGGTGCGCACGCTACCGGCTGTCAATTCGACGGGACCGATAACGCCTCTGTGGCGAACAATTCGGTTTTGGATGGTGCTAAAACTTTCGAATTCTGGGCGAAAATTCCAATCGCAGACGGCCAAGATGGAATTTTGAGTAAGATGAACGGGGCCACCGTCGGATATGCAATCTTTGTCAACAACGCGTCAAATAGCTATTCTTTAAGAGCCGCCTTTAATACAACTCTGGTAACTTTTGTTCCGCTTATTAATCAATATCTAAATAAATGGACACACTATGCTATAACCATCACCGGTGCAGGTTGTGTGTTATATATCAATGGAGTTGCGGTAGATACACAGCCCTCATTCACGGGAACTCCTTCGTCAAGTACGGCTCCTTTATATTTGGGACAGGAGTATTGGTGGACCGGTGCTTATTTCCAGGGTCCGCTCGATGAAATCCGGATTTTTAATTATGCCCGGACGCCCGCGCAGATTGCCTGGGACTATAATAAAGGGAAGCCCGTTGGCTGGTGGAAATTTGATGAGTGCCAGGGGACGACTGCAAATGATGCAAGCGGTAATGGAAACAACGGGACAATAACTATTGGAGGAACAGGAACTCAAACAACTGCCGGCACTTGTTTGACTCCGACCAACGGAACAGGCGCCTGGTACAACGGAAAAGTGGGGAAGTTCAATTCATCAATGAGTTTTGACGGAAATGATGATTACGTGAGCATTAGCGGTACAAATCTTGAGCCACCCCAATCAAAAACAGCCGAAGCATGGATTTATTATCCATCTACACCAACTTCCCAAGGAATATTGGGGACGGATAATGGTCTCGCTAATGGCAGCAGGAAGGGTTGGGGAATAATCATCGACACAGCGATTGAATTTGAAATCGTAGACGGAAGTAAAAATGCCTGTGATTTCCAATTAACTATTCCGCCCGCAGGAAGATGGCACCATTTAGCTCTTGTTCAGGATTATGGCAATAATATACTTTATGCTTACCTGGACGGAACTCGTGTGGGACAGCAAAGTTGTACGGGGTTTACGCCTAATGGAAGCAATTTTACCATAGGAGAAATGTTTGGTTCTTGGTATTTTAAAGGTCTTATTGATGATGTCAAAGTCTATAACTACGCGCTTACCCCTCAGCAGATTTTGATGGATTATAATCAGGGCGCAGCGGTGAGGTTTGGACCTGTTACGGGAAAACCATAAACAAATTTCTAATTAATGACCGAGCTTAATAAAATTCCAAGCACAAAATTGTCGCCGCAAATGCGGGATCCCGCTGAAGCGGGACAAATCACAAATAAATTAAAATGATCAGAAAGCAAAATTCAAAAATATACGATCTCGAAGATAGGACTTTGGAATTTGGAAAAAGAATAATTCATTTATCTAAAGCCTTGCCCAAAAATACAGTGAATTATACTTTGGTTGATCAGTTGACTCGTTCCGGAACTTCACTAGGGGCTAATTATCGGGAAGCAAACGAGACGGAAACAAAGAAAGATTTTTTATTCAGAATGAGAATTTGTAGAAAAGAAGGGAAAGAGACTATTTATTGGTTAAATTTAATTATTGAGGCGAATCAAGAATTTGCAGATAGAATAAAACCCCTTCTACGGGAAACGACAGAATTAGTAAAAATATTTGCTGCAATTATAGAGAAATCAAAAGTATTTTGAATTTTAATATTGTAGTTTTGGGTATTGTTTGGAACTTGTAGTTTTGGATTTGTAATTTAGAATAAGAATTCGATGTATGAGTTAGAGTAATTAGATAAATTTACTACACTTTTGGCTGGATTCCGAGGAGCCACAAAACTGCTTCTTTTTTATAGCGTCTGTCACCGCGGGAATTAATTCTGATTGCCGGCAACTTACCTCTTTTACCCCATCTTTTAATTGTCAGGGGAGAGACTCTTAGAATTTGTGCGACTTCGCGGACTGTCAGTAGATCGGGAAGATTGTCTATTGATATTGTTTGATTAATCATAGCCTCGTCACTAATTGTTTGTTAATCAATGTGGTTAACAATTGATAACACAATAGCAAACTATAGCAATATTTGTCAAGAGGCAAAAATAATTTTCAATTCAAAATTTTTAATTTTTAATGAAATTCAAATGTTTTAATTTTATTAAAATAAATAATTAGAAATTAAGAATTAGAAATAATTTATGTATCCTATAATTATTAATCCCCACAGATTATCCACAATTTTATAATTTAAAAACAGCGTATATAGTAATTTTGAGGCTAAAACATGACGTCTTGACAAGCTAATGTTATTAATGATTATAATTAGACATGGAGAATAACGGCGAAAATGAAATTAAAACCAATACTCCAGAAAAGCAATTATCTCCGGAATACATAAAAGAAAATGCGCGGAATTTAATGGTCACAATTCACGAGCTTGCTGTTCTTAAAAATCTGGGGAAAGATAAAGTAATTCCGTCGACGAAGAATGTTTATTTTTGGGGTCCCTATAAAGAATATCATACCAATGACCGCGATAACGGAATTTCCAATATCGAGCTTACGGAAAATATGCTTAAGAATTATGTTCGCAAGGAAATAATGTTGGGGCCGGATATAATTGCCGTTACAACGCGTAATATCAAAGAAAAAACGAGAGAAACATTTGTCAACACCAAAAGAGCGTTGAATGAAGTTAAACAGGTAATGGGTCACCTTTCGGACAACATTAAACCGACAACAACTTAATAAATTTCCCCTTGACGTGATAGCGCACATTGTGTTATTATCATATTTCCTAAGACAGTGAGCATAAAACTAAGACTCACCGAGGGCAGTTAGTTAGAAGTTCGGATTTACCCCCAACTCATAACCAAATATGCACTCTTAGGAGTGCTTTTTTATTTTTAAAAGATTTATGGATAAGATATCTAGTCCCAACAGGCAGAAGAAGGAGAAAATCGTAGCCGAACTTTTGGAAAAAGTAAACCGCGCCAAAGGCGTAGTATTCACGAGCTACCAGGGCCTAACCCATAAACAACTTGAAGCAATCAAGAAAGCTGTTCAGGCCGTAGATGCGGACTTTGTCGCTACCAAAAACAGATTAATTCTCAAAGCCTTAGAGGGCAAAATAAAAGTGGAAAGCGAGCTAAAAGATGCCACCGCTACATTATTCTTGTACGGAGATCCTGTCCTGCCTTTGAAGGCAATCGCTAAAAGCATTAAAGAATTAAATCTTCCCGTAATTAAATTCGGAATTTTGGACGGAGCTTCGATGACAAGCGAGCAATTACTGAAGCTCTCTACTCTGCCTTCAAGAGAGACTTTGCTTACACAATTGGTTGTCGGACTTAAATCTCCGATTTCCGGGCTTCACAGGGCCTTAAATTGGAATTTGCAGAAATTTGTAATGACTTTAAAAGCGATTGAAAAAACGAAGGGGGTGAATTAATAAATGGCAAAATTAACAAAAGACGAATTGATAAAGCAGGTTGAAGAAATGTCCGTTTTGGAATTATCCGATTTAGTTAAAGCTCTTGAGGAAAAATTCGGTGTCAGTGCGAGTCAAATGGTGGCTCAAGCGCCAGTAGCCGGAGGGGCAAGCGCAGAGCCAAAGGAAGAACAGACAGTCTTCAACGTTGTCATTGCTAATTCAGGTGCACAAAAAATTCAGGTCATCAAAGCTTTGAGAGAATTAGTTCCGACTTTGGGACTTAAAGAAGCAAAAGATTTGGTTGACGGCGCACCAAAAGAAGTAATGACTCAGGTAAACAAGAAAACTGCAGAAGAAGCCAAAACTAAGTTGGTAGCAGCCGGAGCGACCGTCGAATTAAAGTAATTTAATTCGCGACGTCCTTGCGAAAGGACGGCGCCACCGTTGAACTCAAGTAATTAAGTTCAAGGTAAGTGCCCTTGGGGCACGCTACAGTCGAATTAAAATAGTATTTTAATTTGTTGTTTCTAAAAAATCCTCCATTGTGGGGATTTTTTGGTGTTTTAAATTAAAAATTAAATTTAACGCAGAAAGAAGAATTGATAAGTGACCAGGGCCAGGGTAGAGAAGGTAATCAAGGTCGAGACCGCATGGGGGATTTGTATACCTCCCTTGCCGACCAGTTCTTTGAACCAAGAATGGTCATAATTTTTGGGATCGGAGATCTCCTGACCCCGCAATAATTGCATCGGTGTTGTCAGAATGCAGACCATCCTGAATTTATGGGTCCAGGGCATGATTAAGAATCCCCAGATGAATTGATGGAAAACGATAGCCACAGTCAGATAAAAATGAAAGGTGATCTTGCCGGGCCAGACGGAGGAAGGCACCAAAAACAACCCGAACCAAAAAACGCCAATAATAAAATGTATCCAGAAAAGCACCCAAGCAAAAAATAACCTAGTTTTCATCATTTTATATTATCATATTTAACGGGTGATTTTCGTTTGGACTGGCCGGTTGTGGTATAATTTCTTTTTACAATGACAAAGGAGAAGGATTTATCAATTGCCTTGGTTTCATCTTACACCTTTACCAAGGAGCCCGGAGGGGTAAAAGATTTTATTTTGGGGCTAAAGCAGGCCTTAGTCAAGAAGAATTGCAGGGTCTACGTGATCGCTCCCGGCTCCAAAGATGCCCAAAAAAAAGGTCTGGTTGACTTTGTTCTAGGTGTTGGCTTTAAGGTCTCTACGGATCAAACGGAATTCAGAGCGAGCCTGTCCCGCAAAAAAACAGCCAAAACGATCCTCGAAGCAATTAAGCCCGACATCGTTGTTATCCATGAACCCTTCGTACCTTCGATCGGACATACGATAATTTCTTCTTTAGGAGATCCCCGTCCTGTTATTGTCGGACAATTCCATGCCAGACGTGAAGAACTGAATTGGCGGCTTAAGCTGGCCGAATTCATAATGAAATATTTTGTCCGCCGTCCGAAGCTTAGCAGAAGAACATTATTGAGCTTAAGCACAGGCTATGTATCGACAATCAACAATAATCTGGACGGAAGAATTGCCGTGTCTCAGGCGACCCGGAAGTTTTGGCAAAAAATGCTACCTGCAGATTACAAGGTCATTTATAACGGTATAGATACCGACAAACTTACTCCGGACGGGGCCAAAATAAATGAATGGATGAAGGACGGAAGGAAAATAGTCTTTTTTGCCGGCAGGCATGATCCCAGAAAAGGAATAGATGATCTGATAAACGCTTTAAATATATTGATAAAAAACGGTGATGATAGTATCAAGCTTAAGATTGCCGGCAGAGGCAAGATGACGGAAGACTTAACGGAAATGGTAAACAAGCTTAATCTTCAAAAACAGATCGAATTTGTAGGAATTATGCCCTATGAAAGATTAATTCAGGCTTACAGAACTGCCGATGTCGTGGTGGCGCCGTCGACCGGAGGAGAAGGTTTCAATCGGACAATTATCGAGGCCCGGGCCTGCGGTACTCTGGTAGTCTGCACCGATATACACGGGCAAAATGAAGCGATAGGAAAAGACCTGTCGGTCTTCATGGCAAAACCCGGAAATCCGCGTGATTTGTCCTTAAAAATTAAATCAATTTTGAACTTAGGCAGAGCCAAAAGACATGAGATACTGAAACGCGGAGCGGAAGAGGTGAAAGTCAATTTCAGCTGGGACAAGATCGCCGAAGAACACATTGAATATTATAAGAAATTATTGAATTAACAGGCTAATGGATTAGATTTCCAGTTTAATTCCGGGGGACATAGTGGATTTCAACGTCACGTTGCGGATTTTTTCTCTTTTTATTGCTTCGATTAACATGGTTATGTTATCGGTTAATTTTTTATCTCCGAAGGACATTTTTCCGACAATGACGTGTAAAATCGGAGCCTTCAATTCGGTTCTGAAATTAATCTGACCTTTTTTGAATTCTTCCGCCGCTTTTTTAGGATCTTTGACCAAAGTGCCGTTCTTCGGATTGGGCATCAATCCGCGGGGTCCCAAGATCTTGGCAACGCGAGCTAGTTTCGGCATCATGGAAGGATCCGCCAAAAGAATATCAAATTCTATTTTTCCGGCCGCGACTTTTGCCAGGATATCATCATCGGCAATTGCCACTCTTATCTGTTTGCCTGTGCCATGGGGGAGAGAAACGTTTCCGGAAACGCCGATTTCAATAGTATTAATATGAAGTTCGACTGTCTCATCAAACTTTGATCTTTTTAATTTTTCCAGCATGCTCAGAGCATCAGGAAGCTTATATTGTTTGCTTCTGTCAAAACTCGCGAGGGCCGCTTGATAAGATTTTGAATGAGGAGCCGCCTTTTTGTTCTTTTTAATTTTTTTTGTTTTTGCTTTTGATGTTTCTTCCTGCCCTTCAGTAACTTTAGCGGAAGAGGGTTCTTTTGGAAGTTGAATCTTGGCTAATTCTTCCTCACTTGGTCCGACAGATACAACTCTTTCTCCGCCTTTGCCGCCCTTAACAAGCTTCTTCTCATGAGCTTTTTGTTTTGATATTTCTTTTTGTTTATTTTCCAGGCTTTCATCGCCCAGAGTTCTTACTTTAATTTTTCCCATAGTTATTACGTTATTACTTTACTTCTATTCCCATACTTCGTGCGGTTCCCGCAACGATTCTGGCTGCCATTTTTATATCGGCAGTATTCAAATCTTCAAGTTTCGCTTTGGCAATTTCTTCAGCCTGGGTCATGGTTAATGTTCCGACCATTTCTTTCCCTGGTTTGCCCGAACCCTTCTCTTTTTTCATCATTTTCTTGATCATTTCGGCCACCGGAGGTTTTTTGGTCACAAAAGAGAATGTCCTGTCGGTATAAACAGTGATAACGGCCGGAATAATCGTTCCTTTTTGTGCGGCAGTTCTGTCATTGAAGGCCTTGACGAATTCCATGATAGGAAGGCCGTGTTGTCCCAAAGCCGGTCCGACCGGAGGAGCCGGAGTAGCTTCTCCCGCCTTGATATTTAATTTAATAATTGTTTTTATTTTTTTAGCAACCATACTTTTTTAGAGCTTTGCCCAGGATCACTCGCTCTTCTTAGAGCTTCGCAATCCGTCTGGATCGCTCGTTTACAACTTCGCGACTTGCAGAAAATCAAGTTCTACGGGTGTTTCTCTGCCGAAAATTGAAACCAGGACCTTAAGCTTACCTCTTGTTTCGTCGATTTCATCAACTGCTCCCAGGAAATCGGAAAAAGGCCCGTCGACAATCTTGACCGCCTCACCCCTGACAAAAGCTGTTTTATAAAGAGGTTCTTCCAATTTCATGAATTTCTGGATCGCCTGGACTTCTTTTTCCGAAATCGGGGTCGGTTTGTTGCCGGCGCCGATGAAAGCCGTCACTCCCTGTGTAGTTCTTACCAGAAGCCAAGATTCATCGTCCAAAATCATCCTGATTAAGACATAGCCGGGAAAAATCTTTTCTTTGACCGTTTCTTTTTTACCCTGGGAAACCTTGATTGTATTTCTGACGGGAACGATTATTTCAAAGATCCTGTCTTCAAAGCCGAGGCTTTGGATTCTTTGCTGAAGAGATTTCTTGACCTTATTTTCATGTCCCGAATAGGTATGAACGATATACCATTTGCCAAGCTGTGCATTTTCGGCCGGTTTTTCAATGGCTTCCGTTAATGTCGGCGGTACTGTTGTTTGTTTATCCATATTTTATTTTATTATAATTGCCAAAAGTTTGGTAAAACTGAAATCCAATACTCCTAAAAATAATCCGACTATCAAGCTTACGGTTATTACCACCAATGTTAAGCGTATGACTTCCTGACGTGTCGGCCAGGTAACTTTCTTAAGCTCATCTTGAGTCTCACGTAAAAAGTTAGCAGGCGTAGTCATAAATAAAACTCAAATGTCAAAAATCAAATGCCAAACCTAAAACCAAAATTTCAAAACTTATAATATCTAGATTTTAGATTTAAGCCGTAGTTTTGAGCTTTGCGATTTGAGCTTTGAGTTATTTTATCAAATATCAGTT
>Ga0182021_10002244_pt1 | contig 22525 bp, 30 predicted proteins | sample 612E3MmetaG_FD_120493 | JGI IMG/M metagenome (GOLD analysis project Ga0182021, IMG submission 120493) | Permafrost microbial communities from Stordalen Mire, Sweden - 612E3M metaG (Illumina Assembly) | ecosystem: Environmental > Terrestrial > Soil > Wetlands > Permafrost | place: Sweden... | reverse complement strand
TGCAAGTTGGTGGAGGAACCATATGCTCAGATTGCGGAAACGGTATCTGCGAATCCTGGGAGAACAAATGCAATTGCGCTGCTGACTGTACAAATGTATCAACTTGCAACGACAGTGATGGAGGATATAATATTTATGTTAAAGGGACTCTTGTCTGGAATACTGTAAGTGCAGGAATACTCACAAACCAAGATTATTGTACAAACGATTATCTTACTGAATATGGATGTAAAGATGGAGCATCCAATTCTCAAGTTTATACCTGTCCTAATGGTTGTTCAAACGGAGCTTGTATTAAAGACAATAAAACTTGTAAAGACAGTGATGGAATTAATTATTATATTAAAGGAAATGTGACCCAGCTTATTCCTGGAGGAAAGGTTATTTATTTTGATTCCTGCACAGACGGAAATACAGGAACTGCATTAGAAGTTAAGGAAGGAAAATATTTGCATGAGATATATTGTAATGAAACTGAAGTTGGAGCTCAATTTTATGCTTGTCCTAATGGTTGCAGAGATGGTGCTTGTATAAAAAATGCTTCCTGCAATTCTTATGCAGACTGTCCTTTGGCACCTACTCTAGATAATAAAGAATGTAACGGAAGCCAATCCTGTCATGTAGGAGGAGGATATAATTGCATAGAAGGACAATGTGTTTTAAACAAGAGTCTTTACGACTGTGAATCCTGTTCTAATGGATGTAAAAATGGAGCTTGTGTTTCCAATGCTCTTAAAGAGATTATAAAATGTGATAACACAACAAGTCCAAGCTCTAATTCTTCTCTAAACTTATTTTTTGTTGGTTCAGGATATAATTCTAGTCAGTTATTTTGTGGAGATAAATGTAATTTGAGTGATTATAGCCAGATACTAGAAAATGATATATACAGATTGCTTTATGAAGACTATAATAAAAAAGAGTTTGGTCTTTTCTCACTGCAACCATTTAATTCAAGCATTAATAAAATAAATATATACATGGTAAAAGATACAATTGATTGTGATTATATTAACAGTCCTTATTGTCAATTTAATTTTATAAATCAAATAGCAAATTCGTGCCATGCATACAAGCCTACTGATCATGTATACATAGTAACAAGTTATCCTACTCAAGGACTTACTTCATACAATAACGCATTACTCCCTAGGGATAGCGTTGTAACATTCATTCATGAATTTGGTCACACTCTTGGTTTGTGGGATGTATACTCACAGGCTTATGCAGAATGGACACCTCCTTTAATGATAAACACTTCTATTCCTAACTGTGATAACACTCCTGGTTGTTCTAAATGGTGCACAGGTGAACCTCTTCCTCCTTTTCAAACACCTTGTTCTAATTTCTCAAACGAACAAGATTGTAAAGCAAATCCAAAACTTTCTTGCATATGGTTAGAGAAGGCAGACCCATATTTCAAGACAAGATGTGTTAAAAATACAGATATGGATAATCATAACATAGGAACAGGATGCATGAATGGTACGGGATGTTATTGGGGTTGTAATATGGCAGGATATAGATCAACACCTAAGAATAATTTTGCTTTAGATTATACTTCTCAAACAGATTCTTTAGGAATAAAACATGCATACGAACCAGTTTCTGAAAAATTTGTAAAAGATATATTTGATTGTTGTTATCCTCAATCTTGTGGAGTATATAATTCTACATACTGCACAGTTTTTTCTAATACTTACCCTCAATATGCACAATGCTCTGTCTGTTTGAAAACAGATAATTGTATTGGTAGTTCCTGTAAACCTAAAGAATGTGCTGTAAATGCAGATTGCCCTGGTGGAACATGTACTGACGGCATTTGTGTTTCATATCCTGTTAAAGATACATGCACACAGACAGGAGGAATATGGAAAAATTTCTCCAATGGATGTGCTGATTCTTGTGATTTTGTAAGAGGCACTTCTGGAGGTATAGCATGTACTCAGGTGATTACGCAAAGTTGTGACTGCGGTTCTAATATGTGTTGGACAGGAAAACAATGTGAACTAAATAATGTTACAAGACCATTTACATGTAATTCTGGTTGTACTTTAAATAATAAATGTTATCCATATGGATATAGAAAATCCTCACAATATTGTAAAGAAGACTCTCAATTTACAAAACAAACTGAAAATAATATTGCCTGTGAGAATAACTTTGAATGTAAGAGCAATGTATGTGTTGATAATAAATGTATAAATCAAGGATTATTTGAGAAATTCCTTAATTGGTTTAGATCTTTTAGTAGAAAGAAATAAATAATTTATTCTATTTTCTTAATCGTAATAGTAAATAGTGTTATATTTACCATTTTCAATAACCCATTCTCCACCACAATAGAAATTAATTCTTAAGGAACTTTTATCATTTTCAATAAACAATGCTGGATAATCTCTAAATAAAATCTCTGATATATTTCCTATAATTCCTCTTCCATTATCAAGTAATTCATAAGAATCTTCAGGGCAGGAGATATAAACTTCTCCAAGAATCCCATTTTCCCTATTTTCTACTATAATTGAATCTATAGATAAATTTTCAGAAATTATCTCTTCATTAATTATATACGAAAAATTGCTTTCTAATTCTAAATTTCTATTTGAATATTGCAAACATTCTTCAATATTATTCAAATCTATACTTGGAGTATAATTCACTCCTCCTGGCTGTTCGTCAATCATCGCATCTCCCCAAGATGTTCCGTAACAACATTCAGAAGTCCAAGAATCATTTGCCTGTTTAACCCACATACTTCCATTCTTGTCCGTTCTTACAGCACCACCAATTCCCTCTGAACTTGCAGGCGGAAGATATCTTTGTTCTTCAAGATAATTCTTAACATAATTCTCAGCACACGTTCTATAGGCTTGATTTGGAAGATCATAAGAAGCGGGAGGACTTTTCGGCTGATTAATTACAAAATACCAAATTAAACCAAGAACTATTATAATTCCTAGGACAATTAACCCAATAATCCACCCTTTTTTCATTATACTAAATTAAAATTTATATTATATTTAAATATATTCATTTTACTTCTCAGAATTCCAAACTTCTTACAGTTTCCAAAGGCAATGCTCCTCTAGATTTGTAATCATTTACAGCATCAATAACATATTTAGTTCTTATTTTCTCTACGGGGAATTTTTCAAACTCCTCAAAGCTTATCCATTTACAATCAAGTATTTCTTCTTTAGGAAATTTAATTTTTCCACTTTTAACACTAGCTTTGAATAAAATTCTAATAATATTATCTCCACTTTCTTTTTTTGATTGATAAACACCAACAAACCCATCAACATTTAATTTTAGCCCAGTTTCTTCTTCTGCCTCTCTTTTTGCACCAGTGATTATATCTTCATTTTCTTCTAATCTTCCTGCAGGTAAATTCCAAAGTCCATATACATGTTTCTTAGCTTCCTGCACAATTACAAAAGAATTATCCTTCACAACAATGCATCCAACAATAACTTTTATCATATAATTATATAAGAACCATATTTAAAAAATTAGCTATAACTTTACTTCCCCAGAATTATATACAAATTAATAAAAAGTGTCAAACTTATACTCTCCACCGTTCAATAGCTCCCTTGCTTCTGTCAAGGTTATGAACGGCTTATCAAACTTCCTTCCATTATTTATTGCAAGTCTTGGACAAGCTAGATCAATATAAGCATCAACTTCAAAATTCTTGAAGTATTGGGAGAACATATAATTTCCCATAAGAAGATATCCTTTTTTCCCCTTTTTCTTCATCTCATCAAGAAGTGCATAAGCATCATTAATCCTATTTTGCCCCGCCTTTGAAGATACTATTATTCCAAACTTCTTTGCATTCTTGCATTCTTCCAGCACTTTCCTTCTTTTACTTATAAAATTCTCTTTAGTATCTTTAATCCATTTTACTTTCTTATCTATAACATCCACAATAAGCACTTTTTTGTTAGTTATTAATGGAATTATCTCTGGATGAAAATCTCCATGTGTAATTACAATATATCCATCCACAAAGGAATCAATATTTGACATTGAAGTATAATTGCAGCCAAGTATCTGACCATCGTGCTTTATTCTTCCACCGCTCTTCGCCTTTACTGGTTCAAAGCCATTTTCTAAAAGTGCTTTTTCCAATTCCAGAGAATAATTGTAAAATTGTACATTATAGGCAATACCTATCTTTTTGCCTATCTTATTGGCTTTTTTAAGGATGAGTTCAATATCCAGTTTGCCTGCTTCATAATGCATCTCAAGGAATATTGTCTTGTTTGACTTAACATAGGGCATTCCAGAATTCCCAAAATGGAATATCCTATCAACAAAGTCATAGTTTGATTCTACAATATCACATGAGCCAAAGCAGGGCTCATAAAATGTAATTACCTTTATTTCTGGAAGAGCCTTATTAATCTGTTCAACCAAATCAAATATCTCAGGTTTTAGGCCTTCTGGTATTTGTATTCCAATTACATTGTCAGTAGGTTTTATGCATTCAAGTATTTGCTTAAGATATGGATTGAGAGATTCCCTTTTAATCTCTGAACTCTTCACAGTAGAATTATCTATTGGATTCCATGTAAAATAATGTGGATATTTTTCCATTATGAGATTAATCTGTCAGGTTTATTTAAATCTTTGGCTATAAAAAATATTTTTTAATATTTTAAACTGCCTCTTCATGAATTTTATCTTTTTATTTGAAATTTTTTCACCATTCTTTCCGTATAGGATTGATGTTGAGAAAAAGACAAACTCATTCAAGCCCTTTCTTATAATATAAAATTTCATAGCCCTTTTATCCGGCTTGTAGCTTTTTTTCAAACCATTAACATAAGAATAATAAAAATGCTTATTATCCCTGAACCACATAATATCGTTTTCAGGCAGTGCTAATTCTAAGTGCTCCCAATCAATAATACAAGTGCCATTTTTACCAGTCAGTATGTTCCCCTTGTGAATATCTCCATGGGTGATAACATAAGCTTTTCTTCTTTTTTTTATGTAATTTGATTCTTTCTTTAGGAAAGGAATAATACCAAGAATAAAATCATTATTCTCAAGAAACAATTTTTTAAGTTTGTATGAGGAAGTTCTTTTTTTAAAATTGTTTTCTTCAAGGCTTTTTAAAATATTATATATATTATTTTCAAGAGAAAAATTAAATTTGTCCTCTTTTATTCCTTTGAAATATGATATATTTAAATTATGCAGCTCAGATATTATATTTCCAAGCTCTTCATACATCCCCCGAGTTAATTTTTTAGGATTCACTCCACCAACAAATTCGTATAAAATAAATGGCATACCTTTGAAAACAGAAACTGTATCCTTCTCCATGTTTTTTATTGGAGAATGAGTATGGGTGAAATGGAATTTATTTCTAAGATTGTACAAAAAATTATTTATTACCCTAAATTCTTTTTCACTTTTGGAAAATATCTCTCCTTTGACATAAATTTTAAGAAAATATTTTTTATCATTACCATGCACGATATAGTAAGCTCCATCTTCTCCAAAAGGGAGATATTCTATTTTATCTGCTATAAATCCATATTTATATTTAAGAAATTTGCTTATATCTTCATCACTAATACCCTGTAATCTCATTAATGAATGACTTATCCTGAATATAAAAACATAAGCCTTTATCTCCAATTAAATTTTTAGCAAAATTTATATAATCACCTTCTTATGTTTAGTTAATGAAAACGCCTTCTAAGGTCAAAAACACACCAATTCTTTCAGGATGGGCAACAAAAGAATTCTCTCTGGATGAATTAAAAAATTACCTTGAAAAGTATAATCCACCAATTTTAGAAATAAGTAAAGACTTCGTTGATGGAGGTGTTTCAATTAAAAAGACGTATGAATTAATTAAAGAGTACAAGAAATATCATTCTATTGTCCTATCCTATGCAGGAACAACCGATTTTGTTGACTGCTCAGGGCTTTCTTTTGAAGAATACATAAAATATCTCTCAATACAGTCCTCACAGGCTAAGTTTCTCAGCTCCGATTTCTTTAGGGTACTAATAGGAGGAAATAGAAATTCAAGTGAGAAAGTACTTGATAGGCTTTCTCTTTTTTCTAAGCTCATAAGTCCCGCAAAAATACTCATAGAGATTCATGGGGGATGGGAATCTTCTCTTAAGAATATTAAAAAGATAGTAGAAGAGACAGATTATGGTTTTGTAATTGATTTTCAAAATATTCTTGAATCCAACCTTTCCTTTAATAAATTAAATAGTCTAATTCCAAAAAAGAGAATAATATATTATCACTGCAGAAACATAGATTCTTATATTGAAAATGAAAAAACCCTTTCAGAAGAAAAAAATTGGACACCCAACAAAGAAGATATATTATGGGAGCCAAAATTAATTAAAAAGAAAAAAATATTGGATTTAATAAAATGGACATAAAGAAACTCACTGAATCTATTGGTCTTACACCTGAAGAGCTAAGGCCATTTTTGATAAACGAAATTGATGAATTCTTAGCTTCTCAAAATCCAGAAGACCAACTAGATGAATTCCACGATATAATATTTGCACTTAAGAATATCGCCTATGCACATACAGGGAAGCACATGGATATAGACAATGCCATATATGAAAATAAAATAGAGACAAGAATAAGAAATTATGGGACTATATCAAGAAAAGAGCCAATTTTCATTCATGATTGTATACGAAAGATGCCAATAGGGGTGGTGCATATTTCATTTGGAAACTTTAAACAACCTTGGTCTCACTTCGACCCTTTCAAAAATGGTACAGAAGTTGAGATTGCAATGCTTACTGACAATGAATTTGAAAAAGATAATAAATACACCAATCACGTGATAGTTACATTTGATGCAGTAGATAACATAACCTACTCTTTTTTAACCTCCAGCTGGAACGAATATGAAAAGAACACCATACTCTGTAAGATACCTGATTTTATATATAAGAAGGCAAAAGAAAAAGCCAACTTTAGTGATGTTCAGAACTTGCTTTCACTTCAGTTGTTTTCTGCTTTAAAAAATTTGAATCTTTGTAAAAATTGCATTTTCCATCTTCACTCATGGGAATCCGTCTTTGCAATAAGCTCCAAAGAAGTAAAGGAATTAATGAAATCTCACAGAAAGATATTTTCTCCCTATCTTACAGTAAGCAGACTTAAGGATTTTCTTGAAAAAAATGGAAAGGTTGAAGGAACTTTAAGTAAAAAAGAATTGGATATAGCTAGTAAATACGAGGAAGAACTTGTAAAGTTTGCTGATATGACAGTTGTTGAAAGTGAAAGAGATAAATTATACTATGAAAAGATTGGTGGAAAAAAAGTAAAGAAATATTCTTACACTGACTTTAAGGAAGGAACTGTTCCAGCGAATGGAATAATAAATGGCAAACTTAATTTTGTTGCTGGAGGAAGACCAGTTTACGAAAAAGGATTTATTGAATTAATAAAAGAATTGCCTGATATAATAAAATATGCAGAGAATAATAAGCTTAAATTTAGTCTTAAAATATTCTGCAAGGAATATGACAGATTGACAAAAGAGCTCAAGAAAGCCAGTTACATTAAAGAATTGGAAGATTTGATACATAAGCTGAATCTAGGGAAGTATGTTTCAATACTTGACAAAGTATCCATAAATAAATTAAGAGAAGAGATTAGAGATTCCTGCGGATTAATTGTTCCTTCCCTATACGACCCTTACTGTCTTATGCCACATTACTCAATAGAAGAAAATAAGATAAGTTTTGTTTCAAAGTACACTGGAATATCTGAGAATATTCAGTCAGAAGATTATATATTTGATCCACTTAAGAAAGGTTCATTGTTAAATGCAATTAAAAAGTGGATTACAGAGAAGAAGGATTTTGTACTTAATAATAAAAATATGAGCTATAAAACACTCTATAAAATATAAAAATGGGAATAGGAAACGATTTAATTGGGGATGTAGAGGATTTGCTAGTTAGAGATGTTATAAGGTCAAAGAATGTCTTCAGATTTTCAAAAGAAGATTATCTTCCCTATGCTTTCATGTTTGAGAAACAAGTAAAAGAGATGTTCAATGTTTCCGGAGTAATACTTTTCCCATCCGCAACAACTGCACTAATGGCTTTTCTAAAGACAATAAAATTGGATAAAAAAGATGAAGTAATAATCTCTCCCCTTGCGTGGGTTGCAGATTATTCAACTTTACTCTTTGAAGACGCTAAAATGAGGTTTTGTGAGATAGATAAAGACATGCAGATAATTACGGATTCTGTAAAGAAATTGATAAATAAGAACACTAAAATAATTATAATCCCTCATATAATGGGAAGAGGACAGCAAGAGATTGGTAATATAGCCAAACTCTGCAAAGAAAAGAAAATAATCCTTGTTGAAGATATTGCCCAGACCTTTGGAGTCAAAATAAATGGTAAATATGCTGGTTCGTTTGGAGATTTTGCATTCTCTTCTTTTAATTATCACAAGTTGATAAGTACAGGAGACGGAGGAATTGCAATAGTGAATAGTGAAAACAAATATAAGGAAATATGTCAGATTCATGACCAAGGTTGCTTTATTGATGAATGCGGGAAAAGGAAGATAGTTGCAGAAGAATATAGTAAGGGGCTTTCTCTCAGAGTAAATAATCTTACTGGAGCACTTGCGCTTGCTCAGCTTTCAAGATTTGCTCTTTTGAAAAACCTTATTTTGCATAAATATGATTCAATTTCGAATCTTCTTACCCCAAAGGAAAAAGAAAATATTGTAAAAATGAATGAAGGTGATATCCCATATACCCTGCTTTTAAGATCTGGAAGAAATAAATCTTACCCTTCTCTTTTAAAATGTGGATGGCACTTCATAGAGAATATACCTTATTACAATAAAATCAAAACAGATAAAAAGGATAAAGACAACATAAATAGGAGTAAGAAAGTAATAGAATCAACCTACGCAATAGGAACAGGTTTTATTGATAAGTATTATGGGATAAGGGATGGAGTAGAAATAAACAAGGAAATTGAAGAAAAAAGCATTAAAAAAACAATTAAGGAAATATTATGAAAAAACTTACTTTCGTTGGGTCAGGCGTTGAGACAGAAAAATACAAAAATGGAATCCCTGAAATAGATTCTGTTGTTAAGCTCATTTCTAAATATTATACTGATGTCCTTTACGGCGGCACTAATGCAGGATTGATGGGTAAATTTTCAGAAAGTGCAAAAAGACATAAACTAAAGGTAACTTCTGTTGTCCCAAAATGGTTTGCAGAAAAACACAAAGAATTAATCTCTCAGGGAGATAAGTTAATACTTACAGAAAATTTAGCAGAAAGAAAAAAGATTTTGGAAGATACAGATACAATGCTTTGCTATCCGGGAGGAGTTGGGACACTTGACGAATTGTTTAATATTATAGCAAGAATATCTCTTGGAGAGATGAAACCTGTTCCTGTTATTATATATAATTTTGAAAGATTTTATTCTCCAATGATTTTACAGCTGGAATTTGGTGTAAAAACAGGAGCAATTAGGAAAGATGTTATGGATTTTATATACACTTTTGAAAGTATAGATAAACTTCAGGAAATATTAGAGAAGATAAAAAGATGAAAAATATAGGTTCTTTAAATTTCACGGATTTTCAAAAAAAAACAGAACATCAGAAGTTAATAGATGATTTTTTTATAAAAAATACAAAAAAAGACATGCTCATAAGCATTAAAGCAAAAGACTCGGAGAATTTAAATTTTAAAATCAATTCAACGATTGGAGAGATAGGAATAACCATTCTTGGTTCTAATGAAAAGGACTATAATTTTTACAGTGAAAACATTCTGGATGAAGAATTAATAAAAAAATTGCATTTAATAATAAAAGATAAGAAAGTGGATAATATTAAAATTCCATTATTGTCAAAAAAAGGAGCTGAAGAGTTAAAAAGCAAATTTGAAAAGATAATGAATGACTTCCTCTTTGAAGTGAATCTTAATTCAGTGAGCCCCTTTATTGATAAGAAGAATTTTTCAAAGAAAAAGAATTCCTACATGCGCAATATATCTGACTTTGAAAAAAAGGGATTTACCTTCAGGAAGATAGATAAATTTAACGATGGTGTAAGAAATTTGCACAAATTAAGATGGGGAGAGAATAGAACAGATGACTTCTTCAAATATCTTGAGCAAATGAATGTGCAGGACCTATCAGAATCATGGGGTTTATTCCTTAAAGAAGAATTAATTGCATATATACAGGTTATCTTGACAGGTGACACCGCTCATTATTACTATTCAATATTTAATAGCAAGTATGAAGGTTCTGGTTCGGCTATTGTTTGTTATGCACTAAAGAATTTTATAGAAAATGACAACTTAAGATTCTTTTCTTTTGGGAGAGGTTCTGAAATTTACAAGCATAGATGGAATACAGATTTAATTAAAAATTACGAGCTTAGAGGATTTCTTAAGTAGACATTTATTTTCCAAGAAGCTTATTCACACACCACGGAGTTGCAAAGCATTGAGTAAGTATATCAGACTTTATTTTCTGTGGAACTCTATTAAGAATTGCTCTGTTAAGCTTTGGACTATCAGAATTATAATCTTCTATTACTTTATTTATCTGTCTGCATTTTACCTTAATTGTAAAGTCCTCTTGAGCACTTGTAACTCTTTCTACCTGCTTTGTATCTTTATTATACTGAAAGTAATAATCATTTGTCTTATCAACTACTAATTTAACAGTCTTGTAATCTGAATCCTCTATAAATTTAGTATACTGGGGATTTGCGTTCACATTTGTCATAATTTGATCCATTCCGCTCTCTACAGCAGACAAATCGCATTTCTCTCTAATTACTAGTCCGCTTAGTGTAATTTTCGCATCAACTACAATTGCATTGAAAGATAAAACCATTACAATGCAAAGTAGAAATATCACTACTTTACCATTCATCCTCATCTGTCAAAGAAGTAAGGAGCCCTTTTAAGGCTTATGATGTTCAAATCACATAATATAACTTATCAACATAAATTCTTATAAATCTCTAAATATGAAAAAGTATAATGGTACTAAATCTAGAAAGAATATCCTGGCGGGGAGAATACTATGTAGATAATAAGTGTAATAAAGTAAATCCAAAACCTATTGGAGAGGCTGTAGTTGATACTACTTTTGACTTTAACCAAGATTTTCAAAAGAAAGCAGAAGAACGTCTTTTAGAATTGCAAACTAAAAATAAACTCTATAATAAAGTCAATGCTTACACTATAGCTTATGAAAGTCCGTACGGAGGGGATAGATTTGGATTTGCTTTTAATTTTTATGAGATTTAATCATATCCAATAACTTACTTCATTTATCAAATGGTCTATTGTTAGGTGTATAGCAACTCCTATTATAAAGAATATTACACATACAACTCCTGTCATAAAATTTGATTTCTTTATCTTATTAAATCTGTAAAGCAATCCCATTAATAAAAGGAATAAAAGAGCCATTAGAATCCATGTTAAAGGAGAATGACTAAATACAGAGAGAGGATGAAATGCAGGATTAGTCATTATTACTCCAGGATCCAGAGAACCCTGTTTTATTCCTGCAAGTCCAAAATCAGTCAAGTCAGGAATTAAATGTCCAATGGCAAAAGCTAAACCATATCTATAATTCTTAAATGCAAACGTTCCTATAAGAAACCCAACAAGTGCAATTGTTAAATGAGTCAATAGTCCAGCCATTAATAGGATTATCTTAATATGTTTTTAAATCTTATAGAATTGTAATCTTATTCCCCCTTAAGACTTTACAAAGATAACTAAGAATATATTCAATATTCATAAAGCTTTTAACTCTCTTCCTTCTCAGGTATTTTTGGAGAACAAAAAAATGAAATTTGCAACTATTTTTGACATGGATGGGGTATTAATTGATACACATGATTTATTCTTTAAGACTCAATCAACTTTTCTTGAGAAATATGGAATTCCTTCAACTCCTGGAGACATTAAAAATTACCTAAAAAAACCCCTGGCAGATAATATATCTCATTGGAAGACAAAATATAATTTTCCAATGAATGAAGATGCATATCGCAAATTATACATTTCAGAAGAAATAAGATTACTTAAAAGACAAGGACCAGATTCTCACCTTGTTAGTCTTCTGCAAGAGCTTTCAAAAAATAATACCCCAAAAGGTATTGGAACTTCATCAAGAAAGTTGCGTGCAATAACTATGTTAAAAGCTTGCGGACTTAGAAAATACTTTCCAATCCTTGTTGCTGATGAAGATGTTTCTAATCACAAGCCAGCTTCCGATGTATTCCTTGAGGTAGCCAGAAAAATAGGTATGCCTCCAGAAAGATGTGTAATCTTTGAAGATTCTTCAAATGGAGTTCTCGCAGGAAAGAATGCAAATATGAAAGTAATAGGATGTCTAGGCAAATATAATTCAATTGAAGACCTAAAAGGTTCTGATATAATTATTGCAAGCTTTATGGAAGTTAATCATAACAAATTGTCAAGAATGTTTGAATAGCATTCCCACTCTCTAGAGAGTGGAATTATCATATATTTCATCGTCAGAGTATCCTCTAATACAACACAGGTTTATATACTTCATTTTATCTTTGAGATTAATGACCAAACTTAAAGATAACGTAAACAAATTAAATCTTTTGCTAAAAGATGGCAAGATTGTGCAAGCCTTTGAAACATATTATGATATAAAAGTAAACATACATATTGATGGAAACCCTCCTATATCTGGAAAAGAACAAAGAAGAGATATGATATTCTTACAGGAAATAGAAAAATTGAATTCTGCCGATGTAAAACTAGTTGCATTTGGGGGAGAGGATAATGACTTTGCAGTAACTGAATGGGAAATAAATATTGAAAATAAAGAAGGAAAAAAGAAAACAATATATAGAGTAAACGTTCAACACTGGAAAGATAATAAAATTATTGATGAAAAGATATATTTCTGTGGTGACCAAAAATTCAAAGTAGAGGATTAATAATATTTTACTAACATAACTATTTCTTTCTTACATAAAAGAATAAACCTAAAGCACCTAAAAGAGTTGTCAATCCAATTATAGGTCCAAACTCTGGAGCAGCAGGAATTGTCGAAGTGCCAGTTACACAAGCGTCAAAATGACTTATTCCTCCTCTATCTGCAACTTTACAAACTAAAGTATTTGTTCCAGCAATTGGAGAAAGAGCAGCTGAATATCCATTTCTTGGATCTATAGGAGCACAACCATCATGCTTTTGATATCCAAGAACTTCTACACCATTAGGATTTTCCGCATTTGTTAAAGTACAACTTATTATATCGTTGTCTACAGAAATATATAACATCAAGTCATTAAAACTGCTTCCATCAAAAACACATGTTGCAGTAGCATATGTTGGTTCTGTTTCTGTTCCAACGTTCCAAAGTGTATTCCAACCCAATTCACACTTATAATCACTTGGAGAACCAGAACCTAAAGGTAATGGATTATTAGTAAGACCACTTATATCTGTTGTCCATGTACAAAGATCTTTAGGAGTATCACAAGGTCTATCATAATGAGCTGTTGGAACCGCACTTACATATCCTGAAACTAGAATAATCATAACAGCTAATAGAAATAATCCATACACTCTTCTCATCTTTTTAATAAGTAATAATTATTTAAAAGCATTATTGTCTTAGAGAATATATGCATATTTTATAGAATTATTTCTTTCTAACATAAAAGAATAAACCCAAAGCACCAAACACAGTTGTTAATCCAACGAAGAATCCAAACTCTGGAACAAGAGGAACATTGACAATACCCAAATTTAAGTCAACATTCACATTGTCATGAATATTTCCAATCACCGTATTTTCTCCAACCCCTGTCTTATTAGCACGAACACTTAGATAATTGCCCTCACTACAAAACCTTGGATCAAATGTTACAGCATAAGAACCATCATTTTGACTTGTGGTTGTATTTGTATTGACATCACATGTAACTTCTACAGTAGCTCCTCCAACTGGTCGAGTAAAATCTGCATTTGATATATTTCCCCCTATAACAGTTGTTACTTCTGCACTCACAATTCCCACAACCGTAACAATTAGAACTAATAACATGAATAGAAAATATAATTTTTTCATTTTGTCTCCTAAAATCTTCTCTTTATTTTAACATTCTGTTTTTTTCTTATAACAAAAAATGTTCCAACAGCACCCAATACAGTTACTACACCAGCAAAGGCTCCAAACTCTGGTACAACTGGAGTCGTTCCAATAAACAAATCAATTTCCTCTCCATTTGCAAGTTTAGTAGCTGCTCCTGTTATTCCGTTTTTATTTGCATTCACAGTTACGCTATGATTTTTTTCACATTGTCTTTTAAGAAGATTAAAATAATAAGTTCCGTCCTCTGCAGTTTTTGTTTCTGTTCTAGCTAAGCCACATTTTACTATAACTTTAGCTCCATCAACTGGTTGATTATTATCTGCATAAAAAACTTTTCCTGTAATAACAGTTTCAGGTCCTAATGGAGTTCCAGTACTGGTTGCAGAAATAAAATAAACAGAACCCAATAGAACAACAACGCATAAAATCGATATAAAAATAAATTTAATTTTATCGCTTTTCATCTTTTTCCTCTTTAAAACAATATTATATGTAGCGATTTACTTAAAAGCATTTCTATCATAGAGGATATAATCTATTTTTACCTTTATAACGTAACAAACTTTTTTTTACCGAAGAGAATTTTATAAAAAATATAAATAAAATTACCTCTTTCGAATATCTCACACTCTTATCACCTCAATAAAAACTTTTAAAAAATAAAAAAATAAAATATTTTTTGGTTTTACTTTCTTCTAACAACGAAGAATGTACCTAAAGCTCCTAACACAGTCAATGCTCCTACAAAAGCTCCAAACTCTGGGACACTTGGAATTGTCTTAGTTCCTGTTACACAAGCATCAAAGTGAGACATAACTCCTCTATCTGCAACTGTACAAACTAAAGTATTTTTTCCAGGATTAATTACTGTTAGACTTTTTGTAAATCCATTTCTTGGGTCAGCAGGAGCACAATTCTCATGAGCTGTAAATCCTAAAACTTCATTTCCATTTAAAGTACAACTTACTATATCGTTATCTATAGAAAGATATAACATTACATCTGCTAAATTATCCCCATTAAATTCACATGTTGCAACAGTATTTGTGTTGACAGCCCAATATGTATTATAATCTAAGTTACATGATGCAGTGTCTTGAGAACCTAAAGGTAAATCCAATGAAGCTCCATTAACTGTTTTCCAAGTACAAAGATCTACTCCAGCACAAGGTCTATCATAATGAACTGTAGGAACAGGTTGTGCACTAGCAAATCCTACTGTTAAAAGCATAGTAGCTAAAACAAATAAACTCAATAATTTTTTCATATTATTTCCTCCTTTCATTGAATATAAACATTTTTCCATTTTATTTTCTCCTTACAACAAAGAACATTCCAGCAGCACCGAAAATTGTTAATGCTCCTGCAACCAATCCAAACTCTGGAACCATTGGAATATTTTTTAACTTAAGTGTTAAATCTAATTTGTGACATCCTCTTACATAATATGATTTAAGATTGTGTCTTTCTTTGTCGTATTTTACTATACCTTCGCCTGTTCCAGTTAATTCATTATTATCAACAGCACTAACAGTTACTTTGTCTCCTACACTACACTCACTTGCCTTGAATTCTACAAAATACTCAAAAGTTCTTTTTTTAAGAAGTTTAGCCTTAGTTGTTTCAGTAGTAATCTTACCATTATGCGTGCAGGTTATTGTTACATCAATTGTTGTAGGAAGAACTTCTGAACTAGGATATACTATTTTACCTTCAATTGATGTTTTACCATTTAAATCACAATCATGATGATCACCATATCCACAAGCAGAAGCAAATCCAGCTAATAAAATAAATGAGAACATTAAAAGAACAAAAGATAATAATATTTTTTTCATTTTTTGTGTTTTAGTGGTTTATTTTCTTCTTACTACGAAGAACACCCCTAAAGCACCTAACATAGTTGTAAGTCCTACAACCAATCCAAACTCTGGAACCATTGGAACATTAACTATTCCAACATCTAAATTCAATCCAGGATAAGTCATACTCACAGTTCCCTTACTTTCACCTGTCAATGGATTTTTTACTGCATCAACAACTACTGCATTATTATAATAACATTGATAGCATGGGAATACAACAGAGTAAGCTCCATTAGCTCCACTTGTATCAGTTTGTGTGTAACCATTGCATGTTACTGTAACACTTGCACCTGAAACAGGAGTAGTTATAGTATTTTGATAAATTGTTCCACCAACAATAGTATTTCCAGCGCATACAGTAGCACTAGCAAATCCAGCTAAAAGAATTAAAGACATAACAAGAACAAAAGATAATAATATTTTTTTCATTTTTTGTGTTTTAGTGGTTTATTTTCTTCTTACTACGAAGAACACCCCTAAAGCACCTAGAATAGTTAATACCCCAACAGTAGCTCCAAACTCTGGAACTAGTGGAACATTAACAACACCTAGATTCAAATCTAATCCAACGATTACATTATCATGAATTTCTCCAACTACTCTATTACTTCCAACATTTACCTTTGAAGCATAAACAATCAATGTACTACCTTCATGACAATTTGTTGAGTCGTACTTAACAGAATAAGCTCCATCACTTAGGCTTGTTGTTGTTTGATTAACATTATTACAACTTACTATAACAGCAGCACCTGATTCAGTTGCGCTAAAATCAGCATTATATATTTTACCAGCAATTGCAGTTGTTGTACCTTCAGCACTAATAACACCGAGCATAGCCACTAACATTAATCCAAGAATCATAGCACTAACTGTCTTATTCATGATTTTTCTATGTTTTGTTTCTTTAAAAGCTTTGTTGTCGTCGACAGCATATATTGTTTCACTACTGGACTTCTAGACAAAGTGCCAATTCATGAAAGGGATGGCTTCTCGCCTTTCTAGGCCAAAGGTACCACAGGATAAAGAGTAAAGAAAAGAGCATGGAAAACCACGTTTATTATGAAAGTTAGGTATATGTTCTTAGTATATTGATATATTACACACAATATAATACAAGCAAGGAAGGCAAAGATAAACACAGGAAACCCGTAACTTATTGTGAATATTCCATATAAAAGAGAGGTAAAGAACACGGCATATACAGAGCCATACCTTTCACTTGTTAAATTCTGTATTTCCCCCCTAAATAGTATTTCCTCAGCATAGGCTATAAATAATACTAAAGGAATTACTATAGAATTCTTCATTCCAAAGAAATACTCCGACCCTGCCATCGCAAATACACTTAATATAGCAATAACCAAAAGATAGCTCAAATCCTCAAACTTTACTTTTCCAGACTTTATCCAGAACTTTGCTCCATAATATATAGCTAAGAAAGCTATAACAGCATAAAAGGCAAATATCTTCCAAAGCGGACTAAAGGGTAAAAACAACTCAGATATTCTAGCTATAGGCACAATCATTAAAAAAATTAAGAGCATTTCGCTTTTATCCAGAGTTATGTCCTTTTCCATTGTGACCAATACTACCCCTAAAAGGACAGCATAAATTACAAACCCGAAGGTCTGATTCCACTGAAAAATCAACTCAGAAACAAATATTCCAAGTATAACAAAGAGAAATGTCTTTATCTTCATCTTAAGAATACCTCTACCAACTTAAGTCCCATGTAAGTCTGATATATACTTGCAATTGCGAATATAACAAATATAATAGTAAGAATTATAACAAAGGGCATGAGAGCCTTTTTCATCTTCTCATTCCCAAGTTCTACTATTATAAGATATATAATAAGTGTAACAGTAAGAAATATGGGGGATATTTGAGTTGCAACCTGAAGGTTTATCATATCCTACCCAGAGGAAGGAATTATTTAAACGTTACTCTTATTTTAAACAACAAAACTTCAAAAACAAAATTTATAAACTCCCAGAACGCAGAATTGTCATGATATATTTCAATATATATGGAGTAGCTCTATCTAAACCAATTAATGAAATAGACTACATCTCACTAAATCCTTCTTATGAATCTATGTGGTGTTATCACAGAAAAGAAGATCCCCCAATAGTAATTGAAACTCCCACTCCAAAGGAAATGCCCCAACCTTTTGGTCCTCCAAGCATAAAAGAAGATTCTCCAATTGTTCAAGCACCAAAACCAAGAAAGAAAGTTAAGAGTTCTTTGGATTTTAATCTCAAATAACAACTAATATTTATAAATCCATTTTTTATTTACATAATATGAATAGACCTATACTTCATGATTACCTTGGAAAAACTATTCCATGGGAAAAAGCAGATGAATATTATAAAGATTTCAACATGGCTCCAGAATCAATGCAGATATATGAACTTTACAAGCTGAGCATTATAAAAGAAAATGAAAATGCTTCCAAGTTCTCAAACTCTCTCAAAAGTAAAATTTTTGAAGAAAAAGATAAGCTTATTGAATTCCTCAATAAAAAGAAATGGAATTCAAACCCAAGTATTTCTTCTACCTAAAGATTAATTTCTAATTCCCGCCCCGAGGAGAATATAATTAATTGTAAAACATCATGTGTAAATAATTTGCTGTGAAAGATAACTTTTTTCTTAAGAATATTTATAAATCATAATCTTATCCAAGTTTTATGACATACTTTAGAGAATCAGAATCTGAAGAAGGACCTTACTTTGATATTGATAACAAGCATATTCCACATGACATGGCAGAAGAGTTTTATAAAACAGGAATGATGAATCCTTCCTCAAAGAAAGATTACGAACTCAACAAGACAACAATAGATAAATCCACAAAAAGATTTGTCGGCCTTATAAAATCCATAAGAAATTCTCAGGATGATTATAATTTCTAATTAAATATATAAACAAGTTCTAATAATAAAAATCATGGTATATTATGATCACTTTGGAGCATACATTCCTTTTTCACAGGAAGAAAGATTTTACAAAGAAGGTTTAATGTCACCTTCTTCAGAAGGGTTTTACAAAGCTGAAATAAGCAGTAAAGAAATAGTTAATGCAGTGTTAAAGAATATAAGAGAAATACAGGAAGAATCAGGACCAAAGCTCTTCCAACATAACTTTGCAGAGAGTAAAGAAAGCAACTCACCAATTATCCAGCCTCCAATTATAATAAGTGATTTGCTCAAGAGACACGGAATATTATAATTACAATAATACTTAAAAACAACTTCTTACCTCAAAAGCAATGGAAAAATACAGCCTCCTATTAAAAGGTCTAAAGAAAGAAACCCCAAATGAAGTTTTTCTTCAAGACTTAGAAGGACCAAGACCTATAACAGGAGATACAATTGATCCAATTGGTTTTAAAAGACTTCTCGAGAATATTGCAGTGAAAGAAGAATCCTACAAATACGTTTCAAACTTTGCATATTCAAAATTTAAAATTACAGAAGTCAGACATATGCCAGAATACAGGGAAGGAAAAGTAGAAACAATATTATTAGTTATTGCAAACAAGATTTAATTCTAAGAATATATTTTCAAGAGCATAAATCCTTATAAATTATAACAAGTCTAAATCCACTATGGCAACAGAAGAGAAAGTTTCGGGTTTGGGTGTAGCTCTTACACAACTAGGTCTTGAAAAGAAATTCATATCAACAGGAGAGATTTTCAAATTTCCTCTTTCTGAAAGAGGAGTTATAACTGAAAGCATACTCTCAGAAAAATTAAAGCAAGGTAAATGGGATGATGTTGTTGATTTTATGTATGGTCCATCTAGAGTAATTGACTCATTATACGGAGGAGACAGAAATAAGCTAAGAGAAGATATAGTTAAATCAGCAGTTGAGCACTCAAAAAGCAATCCACCAGGAAGCCGTATAATAACATTATTAGAAAAGGCACAACAGCATGATATTTTATTTGACTTGGCAATAAAAACTCCATTGAGATATGATGATTTCATGGAAGTAAGAAGAAGTATAGAGCATTCTGATTATCTTGGAAGATTTGAAAATAGACCTGAAAAAGAAAAAGCTCTTGATGAAGTTAATGCAAGATTAGCAATGGATGAAAGACATTACAACGAAGCCTTAGGATGTTTTGTAAGAGCAGGAGACCAAGCTGGCATAGATACTTTCTTTGAAAAAACATTAAATCCATTTAATATTACAGATTGCAACGTTTCTACTCTTGAACAAGCAGCTATAAGCGATCCTAAAAAGAAAGAGAGCAGATTAAAGAGTTTAGTTAAGAATTTTTCTGCAGTTTCTTCTGGTCCAGCTCCATTGGTAGCACTTGAATTGAAAAAGAAATACAATCTTAAATTAGATGAAGATGAAAATAAGTCATTATCAAACAATGTTGCAACTAAAATAGATCAATATGATCTTGAAAAAGGATTGCCTCAAGATGAAACAGAGATAGAATTATCCTGGGCAAAGCTTCACGCTAGAAAAGAGCCAAAGAAAGCATATAAAATTTTCACAAAGCATAATTATGATGGAAATGAATTATACACAGCAATACTGGAAGGTATAACTCCAAAAAGAGATAACCCCGGAGTTAGAGCAATAAATTTTGGAGAGGTTAAAGAATCTCAGCTCAAAAAACTGCTTGAAATGAGTCCTTCTAATTTTGAAGTTAAATCAGATATTGCACTGCATCTTAAAGACGCAACAGAATTGATGAAACTTTACAAAGAAGCAAAAAAGGACGAGAATTTTGAAGATGCCTACAAGTTATTTATGGCAGCAGGTGGAAATCCTCAGGATGAAAATATAAATGATATAAGAAATAAACTTATTTCACAGAAGATAGAAAAAGGAGAAGGTGTATACTTCCTTGATAGTTCAGATAGGATTGGAGAGACTGAATTTTATAATCAGCTTTTAGAATCATATGATGGAAAGGATATTATGAAATTAAGACATGCATATGAAATTGCAAAAGGGCTTAAAAATGAAAAGATGACTCAGAGAGTAAGAGAACTTATGATAGCAAACAGTCCTTCATGGGCACTTTCAACTTTTAATGGACATGGAGAAAAGAACGAAGGTGATAAAGCCGGAATGGATTATCTTTTAACTGTTGTTTCAAATTCTACTGGAGCTGATAAAAAACAATTGGAATCTTTAGTTTCAAAGTGGGATGAATAATATTAATTCTTAATCTTCTTTTATTACAGCATTAACCTCTATTTCTCTCAATACTCCATCTTATATACTCGACATGCATCATATTAGTATGATATCTTCAACTAATTCAAAGATTTTGGAAAAAGTGTCTAAAATAGAAATAGATTCTCTCAATGAAGAATCAAAAGAAGAACCAATTTGGAGAAAGTATGATGATTTCAGTGGTAGTTCCTAACTAAAAGAATAATTAAATTTTCACATGGACAGTTGCAGCATTGCTATTTCCAGCGTTATCTCTAGCTATTATCTGGATTGTGTGGGCTCCTTTGCTCAGGGATATCTTCTTATAACAAATATTTCCTTTAGCCAGACTAATGCATAGAGGTAATAGCAATAATAGTATAGAATTGTTGGCAAAGAATAGTTCAGGTGTCATAGAAAGAAGATTGATTAACTTTTGATAAAGCGGATTTTCACCTTCTCGGTGTAAACAATAGGATACATAGTTATCCAAATTAGTAAACCCTTTTGGCTTATAATGAATCTATTGCATTATAAGGGCAAATCCCTCATACTAAACACAATAACCTTAGTTTAACATATTTAACTATTAAGCCTCAACTTAGAATCTTTGGTCTCCACAAAAATACACTTTTTCATTAATAATCACATCATCTTTCCAGTGTTGAACATTTACTCTATGAATTGTTTTATTTTCACTATCTTGATTATCAACATTTAGAGCCCATTCCGTCATTGTAATGTTATCATCAATTCCTCCAAATGTTACTGATTTCATTTCTGCACTGCTTAGTTTTCCTATCTCTTTAAGAAATATCATCTCATTTTTCCTATTTTGCTCTTTTCCAGTTATAGGAGGATTCCCATTAACTTGTATAATTACATCTTCACTATAATACTTTTCAAATGCTTCCAGAGCATTACCTTCTCTAATCAGAGTATTCAATTTTTCTAGGTTGTTTTTTAATTGCTGTGTTTTTAATTGCATCATTTTATTCTTGCTCCATTATTGTTTATTATAGTAAATAGAGTATATATGGCTGTGCAGTAGTTAGGTATAACTGTTGTATGAAAAGAGACTTCATTCCTGTAAGTATTTTATTACTTTAAGCTTTTTTCTTTTCTTTTTTATGTCTTTCCTCAGAGCTTCCTCAGGTGTCTTAGGCAAATATTCATTTGGGTCTACCTTTTTCTGTTCTTCTATGGTCATTAATAATAAAGTAATACCAATTATTTAAATCTGTCTTTTAATTGTTCAATTAATGAACATTGATAAAACAAGCTGAAGA
>Ga0182021_10002243_pt1 | contig 22527 bp, 23 predicted proteins | sample 612E3MmetaG_FD_120493 | JGI IMG/M metagenome (GOLD analysis project Ga0182021, IMG submission 120493) | Permafrost microbial communities from Stordalen Mire, Sweden - 612E3M metaG (Illumina Assembly) | ecosystem: Environmental > Terrestrial > Soil > Wetlands > Permafrost | place: Sweden... | reverse complement strand
CCCGCTGGATTCCGCTGCACAAGCTGATCTGGCGCAACTACTACCGCAGGACCAAACGCGCCTGACACGCGCAGACACTGAAGGCCCGTTCCCACCGGAGCGGGCCTTCAGTGTCTGTCAGCCCTCAGCGATGGGCTCGGCGGGGTGTCGAGATTGTCATCGGTGCGCTGGGGTGGAAACCCCATCCTTCAGGGCAAGGAGGAAACCTTGCCTGGTCTGGTCGTTTCTGACGTAGTCGAGGCTTCATGAGATTCGTCCATCTCTTGCTGGTCGCGTTCTTCGGACGGATTCCTGGGAGGACGCCAGCCCGTAGAAGGCCTCTTATGGTCGTCGGTGACTGGCACTAGGAATTTCGGTCTCTGCAACCTCTACTGGACGTGCGAAGGGTCCCTTATCTGCGACCAGGGGTCCGTCAGAACCTGGGCCATTCATGGCAGCCCTGCGGCCGGGCGAAGTCGCAGATCGGTCGGGGCGCACCGTTTCGTGGCATAGGCTGAGCCCGGCAATGACCATGGCGAGCACCCCGAGGGCCGACAGGACAAGGAGAGATGGATGTGGCGCGTGGCTTCGATCTACCTCAACGAAACCCGTGGGTTACCGGGCGCGCAACTGTCGAGTCCAGCGTATGCCGTGGCGGCCGAAGGACTACTGGTGGCCAGTTGCTCCGTGCAAACCGCCTCAGCCCCGGCCGCGTCGCAGCCATCACCACCAGTGTCATCAGCACAGGTGACCTCGCCTGGTCACACCCAGATGTCGATGTTCACGTCGGCCATGGCACGGTTCACGCTCCCGGCACGCATGTCGAGCCCGACGGTGTTCTCCGCAGGTGAAGAGTTGCTCACCGTGGCCGGCCTGACCACCGCCGACACCACCGACCGAACATCATGCTGGTCGATCCTTCCAGCGGGACCGTCAAAGCCCGTGGAAAGCCGCCCGTCCCGGTTCACGACGCCGCAGGCGCAGTGGTGGGCGGCAAGGGCCTCGTCTTCGACGGTGGGTCGACCGCGGTGACCAGTACCGTCCAGGACGTGACACAAGAAGCGTCCACCCCGGTGATAAGCCAACTTCCGCAGCCGCGCGCCGACCTCGTCGCGATCAGCGACGGCAGGGCTCGGCATGCTCTGGGTGGTTACGACGGCACCCAAGGGTCGACCACGGTTCTGAGGACCCTGGACGGCAGGGCATTGACGGTCATGGACACACTTCCGTTGTCCGTGCGCTCGCCGGCCATCGCGGCCACTGCCGGATCGCTCTGGCTGTTCGGCGGTGAACACGATGGCAAACAGGTCACTGACGTCCAAAGGATCGACCTGACAACCGGCCACGCAAGCCTTGCCGGATACCTGCCACGGGCCTTGGCGCACGCTGGGGGCATTCACGTTGGGGGGCGCGGTCCTGGTCGCCGGCGGGCGCAACGGCGCCTCGGCGACAGACAATGTCACGCGCTTCGACCCCTCGAATACGAGTTCGACGGCCGCTGGACACCTACCAGAGGCCCGGTCCGACTTTGGTGTCGCAGTGGTTAGCGGCACCACCTACCTGGTGGGCGGCGAAAGTCCCAAGCATGTGGACACAGTCATCCAGGTCCGTGCCCAAGCTGGAGGAACACCATGAGCGGTCATCACCGCCTAGCGCCATCGCCCGAGCTACGTCGACACTGGCGGTTTATACGGGGGTTGCTCGTCGGGCTGATCGCCGCTATCGGCCTCGGGTCGTGGTGGCTCGTTTCGGCAGCTGGCACCCCGGCGAAGACACCAGTAGGGGCATCACACTTGCCCCCGCTCGGCGCCACTTCGGCACCGCCTTCGGTGGCACCCACCTCTACCAATGGGCCCATCAGTCTCACCGCCTCCGGTCCTAGCTGGCTCGCCCCTGGCTCGAACCCCGCCGTGTTGCCAGGCCCCCTTCTGATCGCGGACGGGAATGGCAACCGAGTTCTGATCATCGACCAAAGTGGCCGGAGTATGTGGCAGTTCCCCCGGCCGGGAGACCTGGCTGCCGGGCAGACATTCAAAGCCCCCGAAGCCGCATGGTTCTCTCCGGACGGCAGGCAGGTCTTGGTTGACAGCGAGGACACCAACACCATCTCTGTCATAGACATCGCGTCACACAAGATGGTCTATACATACGGCACAACTGGCACCCCCGGGTCAGGTCCCAACCAGGTGAGCGCCCCCGACGGCGTGGTGATGACGGCATCCCATGATCTAGTGGTCCCCGACGCCGGTAACTGCAGGATCATCACGATCCCCGCGGGAAGCCACGCGCCCAGTCACCAGTTGGGCCAGACCGGAGTGTGCGTGCACAACCCGCCGCAGACCTTCAGCGACCCCAGCGGTCTGTTTCCAATGTCCAATGGGGATTTCGTGCTAACCGAGGGTGATGGCCACTGGGTCAGCGAGATGAGCCCGGCGGGCAGGATTGCATGGAGCGTGCAGATACCCGACGTCTCCTTCATCTACGAGGCCTCCGAGGTCGGTCCTGACCGCTACGCCACTGTCGACCACACGTCCCCCGGCCAGGTCCTCACCTTCGATCACACCGGAAAGGTGTTGTGGCGCTATGCCCCGACTGGAAATCAGACGTTGAACAAGCCATCGCTGGTGCTCGCACTGCCCAACGGTGACTTCCTGGTCAGCGACAAGGTCAACGACAGGCTCCTCGTCGTGGATCCCCGTACCAACACCGTCGTATGGCAATACGGTCACACCGGGGTCGCTGGCAGCACCCCCGGCTTCCTGAACAACCCCACCGGGGCCGACCTGTACCCGCCAAACTCGTTGTCGGCCAAGATCAAATGACCCTTCAGGACATCGCAACGGTGAGCGCCACGCCACACTGAGGCGACGTCCCAGGTCACCATTTGCCGAATGACGTCGTGCGCGGCTTGATACTAGCCAGATCGATGGTCGATATTGTCTCGACTGGCTTACCGGCTGAGGCCTGTTCGGCCGCGTCGTTGGCCAGGATGTCGGCGGCCGTGTTCAGCGGGAACTTGTTGCCAGGGTCGTGTCCCGGGACCTTGACGAACTGAACGGTGCCTAGGCGTGCGTCCAGCGCGGCCCAGATGGCCTCGACGATGGCGGCGTTTGCCACCGGCTGACGTTTGGAGTTACGCATTCCGTTACGCTGCCAGCCAGCACGCCAGGTCGTGGAGCAGTCCCGGGCATAGGTCGAGTCGATCTGAATGACCAGCTGATCAACATCAGGGTGGTCCTGCAAGGCGTCCAGAACAGCGCGTAACTCACCTATGTTGTTGGTGCCACGCACTTGGCCAGAGGCGTGGTAGTTCCCGTGCTCATCCACCCACGCCCAGCCGGTTGGTCCGGGATTACCCAGGCAGGCACCGTCGGTTCCGACAGTCAACGAACCAGACACTGTGCCATCCCTCTTGATTGTTCTCCGAGAGCGCGCTCCGATCTCGATACAGCGATCCCACCGGTCCTGAGCCGAAGCTCAGTCCAGGTAGTCGCGCAGGACCTGAGAACGCGACGGGTGACGGAGCTTGCTCATCGTCTTGGACTCGATCTGACGGATCCGCTCGCGGGTCACGCCATAGACCTTGCCTATCTCGTCGAGGGTCTTGGGTTGACCGTCAGCGAGGCCGAAGCGCATCGAGACCACACCGGCCTCCCGCTCTGAGAGGGTGTCAAGGACGGAGTGCAGCTGTTCCTGCAGCAACGTGAACGACACAGCGTCGGCGGGTACGACGGCTTCAGAGTCCTCGATGAGGTCACCGAACTCGCTGTCACCGTCCTCGCCTAGAGGGGTGTGCAAGGAGATCGGCTCACGCCCATACTTCTGAACCTCAACGACCTTCTCAGGGGTCATGTCGAGCTCCTTGGCCAGCTCCTCAGGCGTCGGCTCACGACCGAGGTCCTGAAGCATCTGGCGCTGAACACGAGCCAACTTGTTGATGACCTCAACCATGTGCACAGGGATGCGAATCGTGCGAGCCTGGTCCGCCATGGCACGGGTGATGGCTTGGCGAATCCACCAAGTGGCATAAGTCGAGAACTTGAAGCCCTTGGTGTAGTCGAACTTCTCGACCGCACGGATCAGACCGAGGTTGCCTTCCTGGATCAGGTCGAGGAAGAGCATGCCGCGACCGGTGTAACGCTTGGCCAACGAGACCACCAACCGCAGATTGGCCTCGAGCAGGTGGTTCTTGGCATTCTTGCCGTCCTGGGAGATCCACCACAGCTCGCGCTTGAGTTTCATGTCCATCTTGCCACCGGCGTTGAGCTTCTCCTCGGCAAACAGACCTGCCTCGATCCGCTTGGCAAGTTCGACCTCCTGCTCGGCGTTGAGCAGTGCGACCTTGCCGATCTGCTTCAAGTAATCCTTGACTGGGTCGGCCGTGGCGCCTGCGGTGACGACCTGCTGGGCTGGCGCATCATCCTCGTCATCGTCGCGGATGACAAAACCAGCAGTCTCGCTCTCCTCCTCGCCGCCCTTGGCCTTGTTACCGTCACTCTTGGTCGCGATTCCATCAGCCGCAGAGTCGCCCAGAGGGTTATCGGGGTCGAACTCACCGTCGTTCTTGGCAGCTGCCTTTTTTGCCGTCTTCTTGGCTGCGGCCTTTGTCGTCCGACTCTTGGGTGCCGCCACCTCGGGCGCACCATCGACAGCGACTTTAGTCGTTCGAGCAGGAGCGGCCTTGGCAGACTTGGCCGTGGTCTTCTTAGCAACTGTGGCCTTGGCCGGCTCCACCGCAGGCTCCGTCTTCTTAGGCGCGGTCTTTGCAGCCGCAGACCTCTTGGCTGTCTTCGCGACGGGCTTGGGTGCAGCCTTCGCCTTACTCGCAGCAGCCCTCTTCGTCGCGGGGACGGTCGCAGTGGAACGAGATGCGGTAGCTGCGACAGCCCTATGTGCGGTCGCTGCGTCCAAGGTCACGTGGATACCCTGATGGTCCAGCGAACGAAGAACAACCTTCATCCGTTTAGGGCTGATCTCAGCCTCGACCAATGCAGACCGCAACTGCTCGCTGTCAACCGAACCATGGGCCTTCCCGATCCTCACCAGTTCCTGAAGTGCGGGATGGGCAAACTCGGCGGGCACCTTGGTGGGAGGAACCATCGCAGACGTGGGAGAAACGCTAGACACAGTCGACACCGACTACCTTTCGTCGCGAAGCCGTTGCAACGCGTGGGTCAGTCGCCAGCGCAGAAGCGTGGACGGTGACCAGTGATTGAGGCGGGAGGGTTCGCAGCGACCAGGCCCGGCAGGAGGGGTTTCCGGTCGTGCTATTGACCATTATAAAACCTCTGATGACAGACTACCGCCTCGGTGCCCCCAAATGGTGCACCCGAAACAGTCGTGTCACGCTCAGGGCCACAAGACAGGACGCCGCCAGCTCGCTGGACCCGCGGTAGAAGTGATGGCGTCCCCGCATTGCCGGTCAGGGCAGCCAATTGAATCTGATGTGATGGCATGTCATGCAAGACAACGCGAAGCGCACCCAAACACTTCCCCTGGACCAGTGAGTTCAGGCTCGAGCCGAGCCCTCAGATGCGCCCCCGCTTCATCCCAAGCCAGTCAAACGTCCACAGTCATAGAGCGACTCCAAAAAAGACCGCGCCGGAGAATCCCGGACGCGGCGTAGATCTGCCTCTTCGACCAGAGGACAGGGTCATCTCAGTCGTTGACACCGGCCTTGACGGCGAGCACCGGACAGGAAGCATCAAGCAGGATGCGTTGGGCATTGGAACCCAGAATCAGCTTGCCAACTGGAGTCCGGCGGCGCAGGCCGATCACGATAAAGTCTGCATTGACCTCATTGGCCACCTCGATCAGATCCTGTGAGGGTTCGTTGCCCCGGACTAGCTGACGGACCTCGTGCTCGACACCAGCCTCATCCAGGTGGTTTTGAACCGAGAGGAGCTCAGCCTCAAATCGGCGCGCTTCATCCGCGTCATAGTCCTTGCCGCCCCGGCTGGAATTGATCACGATCAACTTCGTCCGCCGTAACACTGATTCCTCGGAGGCGCGGCGTAACGCAGCGCGGCCCTCCTTGGTCGGCACGTAACCCACGACAACGGACACCCGTAACCTCCTCGTTCACCACGTCGCAGCGACACTGCTGCGCATCGCAACGCTACCGGATGATCCACCTCATGGGCGTCACGCCCCGACGGTGGCAGACAACGATTCGCGCACGATCTCGCCGACCTGCCCGATCTCGACGAGAAACCCATCGTGACCGTGTTCCGATGTGACTATGTGAACCGGACCAGATCGCGCACTGGCCTGTGAAATCTCGTGGGACAGCCGGGGCGGATACAGCCTGTCAGAGTCGATGGCCACCACGACCAGGTCGGCCGTCACACGTTCCAAGGCTGCCTGTACGCCTCCACGTCCGCGCCCCACATCGTGGGAGTTCATCGACTCGGTGAGAACCACATAAGAGTTGGCGTCGAACCGGGCCGCGAGCGCGTCCGCATGATGGTCCAGGTAGCTCTCCACTGCATAGCGCCCACCCCCGCCCAGAGGCTGCTCATCACCCTGGGCCGCGCGACCGAAGCGCGTGTCGAGCTCGGGCTCGCTGCGGTAGGTCACATGCGCGATCCGGCGGGCCAAACCCAGTCCGAGGTCGGGACCCCGGGGACGGCTGTAGTAATCTCCACCGGCGAAGTCGGGGTCCTGACGGATGGCGAGCAACTGCGGCTGACACCAGGCAATCTGCTCGGCTGAGGCGTATGCAGAGGAGGCCAGAACGATGCAACGGCGAACCCGTTCGGGGTAAGTTACAGCCCATTCGAGCGCACGCATGCCGCCCATCGACCCCCCTAGGACTGCAGCCCAGGCGTGGATCCCTAGCCGGTCTGCCAGCGCTGCTTCAGCGGCCACCTGGTCTCGAATGGTCACGAACGGGAACCTACTCCCCCATGGACGCCCGTCAGGCGCTTGAGAAGACGGACCGGTGGTGCCCTGACAACCGCCGATGACGTTGCTAGCCACGACGAACCAGTGATCAGTGTCCAGTGCACAACCCTGTCCGATCAGGCCCTCCCACCACCCTGGTGTCGGATGGCCTGAACCTGCAGGACCGGTGACATGGCTGTCACCGGTCAACGCATGTTCGACCATGATGGCGTTGTCACCGGCAGGGTTGAGAGTCCCCCATGTCTCGTAGGCGATGGTTACCTGCGGGAGTGCTCCGCCAGTCTCTAATCGAAGGGGGCCGATGTCCACGCTTAGCCGCGCACCCTGGGCAGAACCCTCGCGCCAAGCTCCGGTGGGCCAAAAGACTGACTCACCACGCTGGCTCTTCGCCTGGGTTGGAGGATTCACTGCTCGCACTCTGTGACGTTCTGAGGTGACGGTCACGATAAGCTCCAGAAGGGGTCTGGGCCCGCCGTGATGGTTAGGGCCCGCGCTTGCCAGCTCTGGTTCGAGCCGGCCGGGTCATCACCCGGGGCACCCCACCGCGGAGGAGGGTTGCCGCCCAGCAAGCCGGGGCTTGTCGCTGGAACTCATGACCTGGCCTCAACTATACGGAAAGGACCCCCTGATGGGGAGGCCATGTCCATTTCTTGAACAACCATCGAGGCAAGCAGGGCTCAGGGGGACGCTGGCCCTGGACGGATAGCCAGGTCCACCATCCGCTCGAGCAGCTGAGCCAACCGGTAGGGCGGCTCCACCCTGAGCGCACGATCTAGCGCGACTCGAGTCAGAGCACCATTGCCGCGCCACCAGGTGAACGATGCCAGCACGGTGAGCGTCGATACCGCCCACACGTCCGGCAATACTGCGCACAGCTCACAAAGCCTCCGCTCGATCCGCTGCAGCCCGATGACATGCGTCATGTCTGCACTCGCCTGGCCGAGCCAAGGCCGCTCGGGCAGCGTCCGGCTCATCTGGACGAGCAAGATCGGGTCGATCAGGTTCTCAGGCAAAGTGCCAGGGCACAGCCATGCAATGAGGCCGTCACGCAGGTCCACATCGGTCAGCGACACAGCCAGCATGGCCAGATCCTGCGGCGCCAGAGCCCGGATCGGTTCAGCACCGTCGTTATCGCACAGGACCAGGGCCCAAACGGCGAGCTCGCTCGCACGGAATTCGTGCAGCTTCGTCTCCAGGTCGCCGAGCTCGGCATCCCCGCATTCCGTGGCCTCAAGCCGCCGCTGCAACCATGCGTCCGCCAGAGGTGCCACATCCCGGCTCAGCAGTAGCCTGTTCGGTTCCAGCAGATTGGCCAGCGCAGAGCGGTCGGGCAGCGGGCAGATCTCACGCCCGACGTACTCCGCGACGGCAGGCACCGCACTTGGCGACGGCAGCAGCAGGCCCTCGCGCGGGCAACAGCGCTGGACGCAGTCCACGTCGAACCAGCGCCCGCCCCGTACGACCATGCGGTCCACGACCTCCACGCCATGGGTTCGGCAGGCATCCGCCATCGAGTCCAGCATCGCGCGACTCTCACCCTCCTGTCCTTCAAAGCCAACGAGCAAGACCGCGCTCGGGTTATCCCGCCTCAGTGGCCCGATCATCGCGGCGACGGCGTCGCCAACATGCTCACCTGGCGGTAGGTCAATGCGCTGAACCAACCCCATACGGGTGCCATGCAGGCTCAACACCACCAGGCATTCGTGAGGGTGGAACCCGAGCTGGTATGGCAGCACGGTCAGCACATCGGCTGGACCGGAAAGGTGAATCGTTGTCGTCATAGGCCAACTCTGAAACCGACCGGGCCACGGCGAAAGACACCCGCTGGCGCCTGTGGACGGTGGGACGACCGGGCTCACCCTTGTGCACTCACATGCGTTCAACCCAAGATCGCGGGCCCGCTAGGTCGCGCGTCTAAGGGGTGATTTCTCCACGCACGATGGAATCACGATTGCTTTCCCAGCACAGGAACGACTCGGTCTCATTGATCAGCGACGCGGCGATCCAGCTGATAATCAGCGCGTCCGCGCTCAGCCCGATAAGTGGCAGGAGCACAACTGGAACCAGGTCAACAGGCGAGATGAGATACACCAAGGCACCTGCGATGAGAAGCAGGCGCAGGCGGGACGTGCCGGAATACTCACCCCTGAAGGTTGCCAGGACCAGTCTTGGGAGCGAGGTCAGGCGAGCTCCTAGGCCCAGGGCGCCAGGGCGCGTTGCCGTGCGGAAGGCTTTGGCCAGTGAAAGAAGGACTCCCCAACGCATCGACTTAGCGAAAACCATGGTCTGTGTCCATTCGCGAGTGTCTGGTATGTGGATAGTCAGGAAGCCGGTCCGGGCTTCCAGGGGAACTCAAGACGCGCGTGGTCGGCGATCCGCTTGAGCAGATAGGCATCCAAGCCGGCCCCCACCAGCCCTTCAGCCACCGGGACAACTTTGCCGAAACGCGAAAACGACTTCTTGCCGATCCGCAGGAGAAGGCGGAACATGACGCCTTTGCGGACAGCCATCAGCACAGGGCCGGGCAACCGTTGGGCGGCCAGGTTGACCAACTGCCCGGTGCCGGTAGCACCTGCCTTGGCGAGCAGGTCGTCGGCGTCAGCACCAACCAGAGCCAGCAGGACCGCCGAACGCACCTCAGGTCGACCGATGTCATGGCCGCGGCTGGAGGCAATACCGGCGACCAAGCGCGTTGCGATCAGGTAGAACCCCAGGACGTTGGCGGGTAACGCGATCGGGAGGGCTACAAAGCCACCCAGACTCGTAACGAATCCATTTGCAGCCGCAAGTCTGAGATGTGATCTAACCATCGCGTCGATCGCCGGCTCAACTTCACGGTGCTCGGCCACAGCCATGTCGGCAACGTCCCGCGCGGAGCTGAAGGGGCCTGTCCCGTCGATTCCCACGTCCATCAGACGCTCGATCATCGGTGAGGCGGCGTCGGACATCGGGCTGTCGTCAACACTGGCCCACTGAGCGGTATCGCCCGAGAGCCCGTCGTCCTTACCAAGAATGTCCATGAGCGTCCTCCTGTTGGCTGTCGGACTTGCCTGCCAACATTGGATCATGCTTCTGGCCGATGTCGCGCGTACCTCGAACCAAGTGACCGGGACGAGTTCGCGCCTTTCCAAGGTGTCGCTTATCGCCGACCTCCTGCAACAGTGCGCTCGCCAAGTTGTCGAAGGCAATGCCCCGGTCGACGAGATCGGGTTGGCCACCCGCTATCTATCGGGCTCGCTACGTCAGCGCCGGACCGGCATCGAGCTGTCCGAACTCCCGACCACACCTGATGCTGACGTGGCAGGTGCTGGCCTTGTCACACTCTCCCAGCTCGACGCCGTGATGCAACAGGCCAGCGACCTGGCGGGTCTCGGCTCCTCACGCGCTCGAGCCGAGCTGTTCCTGACTCTGGTCCGCCGACTGACAGCCCCGGAAAGAACGTTCGTCCTGGGTCTGCTGCGCGGTGAGGTGCGGCAGGGGGCGCTTGAGTCGGTGGTGATGACCGCAGTGGCCAAAGCCGGTGGGGTTCCTCTTGAGGATGTGCGTCGTGCGGTGGCAGCCCGCGGCGACCTGCCCGGTGTCGCCCGGGCCCTTTTGGTGGACGGTCCGGAAGCGCTCGATCTCTTCCGCCTCACTGTTGGTCTTGGCGTCAGCCCGATGCTGGCCACTTCAGCCAAAAGCATCCCCGAGGCCCTGGCCAAGTCCGGACCGGCCAGCGTGGAGTGGAAACTCGATGGGATCCGAGCACAGATCCACAAGCAGGGCAACGACATCCGGATCCTGACCCGGTCCCTGGACGACATTACTGATCGGGTTCCCGAGGTGGTCGAGCTGATCTCCTCGCTGCCTGTCATGAACGCGATCTTCGACGGCGAGCTCATCGCGTTGCACTCCAACGGTCGACCAAGACCTTTTCAGGAGACCGGCTCTCGTGCCGCCAGCCGAGTCGATCCCACGGTGGCCCGGGCGCGAACCCCGCTCACGGTCTTCCTGTTTGACGTGCTGCACCTAAACGGAGCCGACCTCATCGACGAGCCCGCCAGCGCCCGGCGAGCCATCCTGGAGAAGGCTTTGCCCCTGCCCCATCTGACGCCCAGGCTCCGGATCAATGACGTTGCCGAGCCCGCCCAGGTCGCTGCGGCCACAGCATTCGCCGCCGACGCGGTGATGCGGGGACATGAAGGCGTGGTGATCAAGGCCAACGACGCAACCTACGAGATGGGTCGCCGAGGGGCCGGCTGGATCAAGGTCAAGCCAGTTCATACCCTCGACCTGGTAATCCTTGCTGCTGAACGGGGCAACGGCCGTCGCAGCCGATGGTTAAGCAACCTCCACCTGGGGGCCCTAGATCCTGGGGGGCGTTTCGGCCCGCAGGGTGGATTCGTCATGCTCGGCAAGACGTTCAGGGGGCTCACCGACGAGATGCTTCGCTGGCAGACCACCGAACTGCCCCGGCACGTGGTTGGACCTACCGACGGTTACATCCTGAAGTTGCGCCCCGAGGTGATGGTAGAAATCGCATTCGACGGTGTGCAGGCCTCGCCTCGTTATCCAGCCGGCTTGGCGCTACGTTTTGCCCGGGTGATCCGGCACCGACCGGACAAGAAGGCGACCGAGGCCGACACGATCGAGATGGTGGAAGCCTTTCGTCAGTCGTGACTGCTGCGCATCTGAGGTGACTTCTGTGGTCTGGATCCGAGCGGCAAGGAACCGGCGGGCTCCTGAGCACGGAAGTCCCCGCGAGCCGTCTCGTCTCACCTCGTCGCGCCGTCGGACTCCTTTGCCACCGCTGTAGAGGGGCAGGCCGTAAGTGAGTTCATAAGGTCCGAGCGCGAACTAGCCGCTGAGGCGCGAACTGGCTGCTTCCGGTGGATCGCCATGAGGACCGCTGCCATCAGGGCGGGGCACCGGATCTGCTGGCACCTCAAGCAGGTCAGCGGCGAGGCAAAGTGGAACGAGCATCTCAGGCGCGCTCACAACGAAGGACTCAAGCCCATGTCGCGCCGGGACCTCGAGCGACATCGGCCCGCACACGAGAAGGACAACCCGCGGGCCGCTGCCCCTGACTGCGAATCGCAGCTTGGTCAGTCTGCAGATAGCACATTTGTGCCGCCAAGCTGCCGGAAGACCAGGCTCGTCTCCGCGTGCTGGATGACCGGGCTCGCGGCAAAGTACTCCAGGATGAAGTCGTCCATCACGGTGGTGTCAGTGGCCGCGATGTGCAAGAGGTAGTCCGTGCCTCCTGCGACGTAGAACACCTCGACCACACCTGGCAGATGAGGGGCAACTGGCCACGAACCTCTAAATCTGTTCGCGGTGATGGGCCTGCATGCGCATCAATGATGGCCTGAATAGGCAGACCGGCCCGGGTCAGGTCGATGTCGGCGTGATACTCGCGAATGACAGCACTTTCGCGTAGGGCACGGACCCACCTAAGACTCGACGGAACGACCACCACTGCAGGGCCCGGCTCGGTGATGGCATTCGAAGTGGTCGGCGGTTACCCTGCCGCAGCAGCCGTGGCACATTCCTGCAAGGTCGTCACCCGTGCACTCTCGCCGGACGGCACCGAGACCCTGATAGAGCACCTAGCTTGGCTGACCCACAGGCCGGTAGCAACTGAGGCCCGTCCAAACACTGGCTTACTACGGATCTCGGTGGGACTTGAGTCCGTCGAAGATCTCTGCGCTGACCTAGACAGCGCCTTCAACTTGGCAGTTGACCTTGCGTCAACCTTCGATCGCTGACACGTTGACCGAAGCGTACGCAGGTTCATGCAAGCGATCTCATCTACCCGCTGCCCAAGCAGGACGAAGTTGTGAGTGGCAGACTCGCGATACCTGTTACCACTCGAGGAAGAAACTGGATGACCATCATCAAGATCAATGCGATTACCGTGCCCACCGATGGCGACGAGCTGGCCCGCCGGTTCGCCGCACGCGCCGGGGCAGTCGACGACCAACCGGGCTTTGAAGGTTTCGAGCTGCTCAAACCGGCTGACGAGCGTAAGACATGGTTGGTCATTACGCGCTGGGCTGACGAAGAGTCATTCCAGGCGTGGGTGAGCTCGCCTGCCTTCGGACACGGGCACCGCAGTGGAGCCGAACGAACCGACGAGTCCGCCGCGCCGCAGGTGGGCATGAGCAGCGAACTGTGGTCTTACCAGATCGCTGGCGGCTCCTCCAGTTGACTCCATTCGCTGACGGAGTTCCTGCGGGCGAGGTTCGCGGAGGCTTTGGCGCCCGCACAAGAAGCGCCCGGGATGGACGCACGCTTCTCCTCACCGCAGGACGGCTACACCGTGCGGTGCCAGTGCCGTAAATGATTCACCACACAAGCGGACTGCCTGTACGGCAACGACGTGGCTCAGGGTTCGCACGTGGTGCGCCCTTGCTGGCCCGCGTCGTGGCCGATTGCAAGGCCAAGGGTGAGTTCATGACCCGACACTCCAAGTGTGGTTCGGCACGGGTTACTGCGATGACTACCTTCACGCGCGAGAGAATCGCGGATGCGCAGAGTTAGCGGATCTGGGCGTGATTTACGCGGACCACCCGGACTACCGTCAGGAGTGGGCTCCGTGAACCCCGCACGAGCCCACAGCGGTCTATCGTCGAGATGTGGGGAACCTGGGCGGCCCGTCTCGTGCATGGTTCATCCTGCCGTGCATCCTTGTGCTTGCCGCATTGGTTCTCGTGGGCTTAGGGATCTCGTCGTTCCTGCATTTCGCCCGCACGGACTTCGTTGCCTACCAACCGGGTTCGTCGATCTCAGTGACCGGGGACGGATTCACCCTGTACACCCAGGAAGGCACCACAGGGCCGGTTGACCTTCGCTGCACGGCGACCGGGCCACAAGCAACAGTGCAGCTGCGACCCATCGCAGGGCGAACCATCCTGGCTAACGGCCAGGGCACCTTTGTGGCCATCGCCTCGACGCCTCAACATCTCCCGCCGGGCCGATACGTGATCTCGTGCGTGAGTGCGTCAGGGGTCGCAGACATTCCCCTCTTCCTGGGCCCACATATCGATCTGGAGGCAGTGGCACGACTTATCGCCTTCAACATCATCGCCCCAGTGTTCCTGGCATTCTGCGGGGTCGTGCTCTTTGTGATCCTTGCCATCCTGCGTTACCGATCGTCCCGGATCCTGGCACCGAAGTCCACCGAGAACGGCACGACCCCCAACGGCGTCTAGCTCACCTCCGGGTCATCTCTACTCAGAACCACGTCTATTCAAAGACAACCACGGCTTGTCACCGACTGGTCCAGGCCCGCAGATTTTGCTTGCCCTCGCGTCGGAACGGAAACGCTCTCAGGGCGTCCCACCGGCCGCCCGCTCCTGCCAGACCCATGGGCCAACCTTCACGATCTGTGCTGCTGTTGGATGGACCCATGCCCCCGCAACTTGGCCCCCGCGACCTTGTCGCCCTCTGCTTCGTGGGCGAGCTGGCTGCGATGGTCGGTGAGGGCGTCCAGTTTGCCGGAAGCCATGAGCAGGTCATCAAGGAAGTGACGCAGATCGAGGCCGGACGGCGCCCACGCTGGGTCTTCTGGTCGGCGCAGGCCGATGCGCACCCGTTGGTGCAGCGTGGCATTCACCTAGACAGATGCTGGGACATCGCCGAAGCGCACCGGGTTCTGGTCGGCGGCCGGCAGGCCGACCCCGCCATCGCGTGGGCAACCGCAAACAGGCTGGCCACTTCGGGCCTGCCCAAGGCATCCGGCGATGACCTGTTCGACTTTGCCTCCGAGCAAGACCCTGGTGACCGCGGCGACCCGGAGAGTCCCGTGCGCTCCGACGGTTACCTACGCCCCCAAGCCGTCGCCGGGACATGGCAGCGATCAACGGCGCGGTCCCTGGCCTGGGCCGAGGCAGCGGTGAACGCCGCAATGCAACAGATTGCCGCCCTCTCCCAGATCTCGCCTCGGGCGGTCAGTACCGGTCAGTCCGAGTCGGCGGCGGCCCTGCTGTGTGTCGAGTTGGCCGCTACCGGGCTCCCGGTGGACCGCCCGACCATCGAGCAGCTGATCCAGGACTCGGCCGGGCCACGGCCCGACGACGAGACTCACGCTCGGCGAGAGCGTCGGGCCCGCGATGCCGCAGTGCTGGCCCACGCCCCCGGACGAGAGTCCACTGACTTGCGAAACCCGTTACAGGTCAGAGAACTTCTGGCTTCAGTCGGCGTCGTCGTCCCCGACACGCGCGCCTGGCGGTTGGAACCGTTTCGCGACACCCATCACCTGGTGGAGTCGTTGCTGACCTGGCGCAGGGCCGAGCGAATCGCCACGACCTACGGGTGGCACTGGCTCGACACCAACATCGGCCCTGACGATCGCCTGCGAGGCGCGTGGACCGCCTGTGACGGCGCGGCCGGCCGGATGACAGCGATGAACGGCCTGCATAACCTGCCGACACCGCTGCGGCCGGCCATCGCGGCACATCCGGGTTACCTATTCGTACGTTCTGACCTTGGACAGATTGAGCCCAGGGTTCTTGCGGCCGTCTCAGGCGACATGAACTTCGCGCGAGCCAGCCAAGCCGACGATCTCTATGCGCCGGTCGGGGCCGCGCTCAAGGTTGAGCGACCGGTGGCCAAGATCGCCGTCCTCGCCGCCATGTACGGCCAGACCAGCGGCGCGGCCGGCGAGGCCCTCAAGGACCTCGAGCGCGCCTACCCGACGGCCATGGCCTACCTGCGACGAGCCTACGACTCTGGGGTTGCTTCTCGAGCGATCCGGACCTACGGTGGCCGGCGGATCCCGATGTGGGAAAACCCGGTTGACGCTCCGGTTGAGTCCTGGGCCTCGATGACCGCAGGCCGGGGGCGTTTCGCACGCAATGCCGTCATCCAGGGCGCAGCCGCCGAGCTATTCAAGGCATGGGCGGCGACCGTGCGGCTGACGACTCGACATCTAGGCGCACGGATCGTCTTGTGCCTGCACGACGAGCTGCTGATCCACGTCCCGATTGAAGCAGCCGACGACACGGCCGCCGCGGTTGATGCAGCACTGACTGCCAGCGCTCGGCGCTGGACGGGCTCGAGCACCGTAAGATTCGTCTCCGACACCAGCGTCATCGGACGCTGGTCCGATGCCAAAAACTGAGTAAACCCCAATACCGGCGGGGCCTACCCCTCGTCGGTCTGACCGCGCAGGAACTCCTCGAACTCAGCGCCGATCTCGTCAGCGGTCGGAAGGTCCCGGACGTCCGTGGCCAGCAGCCCTGGCTTCTCGCGACCTTGAATGTAGGCGTCATACTGACGCTCCAGAGCCTCAACGACCTGAGTGACCTCTTCGGAGCCGGCGATCTCCTTGAGGATCTCGGCCCGGTTGAGGCCCGCCGTGGCGACCAGACCTTCTGCCGGGATATTAAGCCCCGTCGTGGCCACGAAGGACTCGAGCCCCAACACTGCAGCATCGCCGAACTGCGCCTGGGCCAGGTAGTGGGGAACGTGGATGGCGAAGCCCAGCGAATCATGGCCGGACTCCCCAAGCCGCAGCTCCAGCAGTGCGGCGATACTGCCAGGCACCTGAACCGTACCGAACAGTGAATCGTGCTCACCGATCAGTTTGGGAGTGGTCGCGTGGGCCGTGCGGCCGATAGGTCGGGTGTGGGGCACCGCCATCGGTATCCCGTTGATGCTCACCGTGAGCGTCACACCCAGCAGCCGGTTGAGTTTCTGGATTGCCTGGACGACGCGCTCCCACTGAAAGTCCGGCTCAGGGCCGTACAAGACCAGGAAGGGCTCCCCATCAGCATCGATCACGCGGTACAGCAGCAGGGTCGGGTCGGCGTAGCTGGACCAGCGGTCACGGTCGAAGGTCATCGCCGGGCGCCGGGCACGGTAGTCCACCAGTTGGTCAACGTCAAAGGAAGCCACGAGTGTGTGCGGAAGGGTCGCCAGAATGTGGTCGGTCAACAGCTGCTGTGTCTGACCGGCATCCACGAACCCGCCGAGCGAGACCAGCAACACCGACGCATGCAGATCGCCCAGCGGGGTGTCTGTCTCGAAAGAGTAGAGCTCGGATGGGTCTTGCACCGCTATTCGCCTCTTTCAGTCAGTTGGTCTTACGTCAAGCATCCCTCATGTCGTCCATCAGCGAGCCAGACTGTCCATTAACCCTCTCAACGCTGCCGCAACCCCAAGGATTCCACTGCGGAGCGCCGGGCCCCAATCCCGGCCGCCTGAGTCAGCACTCTGTCAGGGTAAACACGGCGCTGCGGGCGAGATACAGCGAGCCGCCGCCGTCGCCAGGTGCGAGCCGCCCACGAAGTATCCGGCCGCCCGCGCGTCTCCAACGCCGGTGACCTCAACCACCGGACCGGGGACCGCACCAAGCGACTCCCACCCACCACCCACACCGAAGGAAACCCCGGCCCTGCCAGGCCTGACGACTGCATCAACCGAAAGCTGATCGGGCGCCCCCCCCCCCGCTGAGATCCCCCACGCCATCGCTGGCCGCGACGCATTGGGGCTCGAGCAGGCGCTGGTGGTGTCCAACCCGATCCCGGACGACAAGGAGATGACACGCGAACTCCACGACGCGACTCTTGCCGATGCCCTGGAGGCATTAACCAACGAACAGATCACGGGCAAGGACGTCACGCCGTTCCTCCTCGGATACTTCCACGAGCACACCCATGGCGTGAGTCCGCAAGCCAGCATCGCCCTGGTACTCAACAATGCCGCAATCGCCGCAGAGATCGCTGTGGCACGGGCAGCGGGCACCAACTCGAGGCCGACCATATGCCTCTGCGGGATCGACTGGCTGACAGCCACACGCCGGGCTCGGGTTGCCACACGGACCACTGAGCAGACTCAGCAAGCCAGGAACGACAAGGGCACCTACCATGCCTGCGTAGGAGTGAAGCCGGTGCAGACTGTCCAGGCTGATCACTCGATGGGGCCTGGGGAGACCGTCATGCAGATCAACCGTCGGGACATGCTCATGGGGGCAGCAGCCGCCACTGCAGGGTCATTGACGATCCTCACCGGTGCCGCCACCGCTCCGGCTGCCCCTCACCCAACGCTGAGGGTGCGTTCAGACGGGTCACAGGTGCTCGCCCTCCAGCAACGGCTTGCCGCGCTGGGATATTGGCTCGGTGGGGTGGACGGACAGTTTGGTGATCTCACCCGACAGGCCGTAGTTGCGATTCAAAAGGTCGCAAGCCTATCCCGCGACGGGATCTGCGGGCCGCTCACGTGGTCGCGGGTGGATGCGGGCATCCGGCCCCAAGCACGGTCGGCAACGGGTCACGTCGTCGAGATCAGGAAGACTACCCAGACGCTGCTCGTCGTAGACTCCGGTGTCGTCAAAGGGATATATAACACCTGCACCGGGTCAGACCAACGGTATTACCACGATGAGGCGTGGCACGTGGCCGTCACCCCCTCGGGCAGCTTCGCGGTCTTCCGTCGCGAGAATACCTGGCACAACAGTCCCCTTGGCAGCCTGTACCGCCCCCAGTACTTCAGCGGTGGGATAGCCGTCCACGGTTACACCTCGGTACCGTCCACGCCCGCCTCCCATGGGTGCTGCCGAGTGAGCCCGCGGGCGATGGACGACCTCTGTGGCATTGGAGGGATGCAGGTCGGCACCTGCGTCCTGGTCTATTGACCAGCAAGACTCTGCGGCCGATTCACAAGGGCTGCTCAGCCTGGGTACTGCAGCTGGTCCATGGCTTTGTAGATCCGCTTTTCAGACACCGGGTGCGCAGTCCCCAGCGTCTGGGCAAAGAGACTGACTCTCAGCTCCTCGAGCATCCACCGGAGCATCTTCACGTCAGCACCGGTTCGCCGAGCCACCGGCAACGACGCGACAAGCGCGTCGTACTCGCCCTGGACGCGAGCAACCGTGTCCATCAGCGACCCGTCCCGGCTCACCTGCGAGGGCGCGCGATCACAGCGGGCGAGTATTGCGCGCAAGTAGCGCTCCAGATCGCGCAGCCTGCCTAACCCTGTCTCTGCGACGAATCCTGGGTACAAAAGAGCCTGCACCTGAGCCTGCATGTCGGCCTTTGCTGAGACCATTACCGGGCTGTCCATCGCAGACAGTGCCAGCTCCACCTGCCGCGACCGGACCATCAGCGGCTCGACAAGGTCGATGACATCCATGACCCGGGCCACCACCTGCGAACGCACGATGCGTAACGCCTCCTCGAACTCCTGCGGCCCGCCCACCTGCCCGCCGGGTCGCTCCGCCACTATCGAGTCGACCGCCGCGGCGAGGCAGTCCTGCAACAGGTCGGGCACACTGCCATGAGGGTTGTGGCCCAGCGCGAGTCGTTGCGCATTGGTCAACAGTGCCAGCACCCGTTTCCACGGGGCAGTGGTGTTGAGCAGCAGCAATCGCCGGACACCGAGCCTGGTCGCGGCGTCGCGCTCCTGCGCTGAGGCAAGCACCTCCACAGCAACGCTGTCACCATGGTCAACCACTGCCGGGAACCCCTGGATGACCCGGTCACCGGCGCCGTGCTCGAAGGTCGCCGGCAGGGCACCAAAGGTCCACTGCTGCAAGCCTTCTTGCTCCATGGAACTGGCGGCGCGACGCATAGTCTGGCGAAGCTGGGGCGCCAGCTGTTGCTGCAGTGTGGCCAGCACCTTGCCCTCCCCAGCGAGCTCTTGGCCCCCGTCTTCGACCCGAAACGTAATGCGCAGGTGGTCAGGCACCCGGGACCAGTCCCATTCCCCGGCAGGGACACGGACACCGGTCATCTCGAACAGGGCGCGACCCAGCTCATCGGTGAGGTAGCCGCCGGCGGGATCGACGGACGACAGCGCGGTGTGCGCGCGGTCCGGGGCGGGGACGAAGTTGCGACGGATCGTCTTGGGCAACGACTTCAGCAGGGCGACGGCCAGATCCTGACGCAGTCCCGGCACCTGCCAGTCAAATCCACCATCGTCGACCTGGTTCAGAACCTCGAGCGGGATATGAACGGTGACGCCATCGGCGGCGCCTCCCGGCTCGAACTGGTAAGTAACCCTCAACGTGATGCCGTTCTGCTCCCACACCTGCGGGTAGTCCTTCGCGCTGACCGTATCTGCGTCGTCCTTGACCAGGAGGTCCTCTGTGAGGGTGAGCAGATCGGGCTGGAGGTGGCGCGTCTGTTTCCACCAGGAGTCGAAGTGCTGCGCCGAGACGACCTCAGCCGGCAGGAGCGCGTCATAGAAGTCGACCAAAGTCTCGTCGTCCACAAGGATGTCTCGGCGCCTGGCCCGAGCTTCCAACTCGGTGAGGCGTTTGACCAGAGCCCTGTTGTCATGGAAGAAGCGATGATGGGTCTCCCAGTCACCTTCTACCAATGCGTGGCGAATGAACAGATCTCGCGACTCCTGCGGGTTGATACGCGCGTAGCCCACCTTGCGTGCGGCAACCAGAGGCACGCCATACAGGGTGACCTTCTCCAGTGCCACGGCCGCGCCACGTTTCTTCTCCCAGTGGGGCTCGCTGTAGCTGCGCTTGACCAGATGTTGAGCCAGGCGCTCGATCTCCGCGGGGTCTGTGCTCGCGTTGACGCGCGCCCACAGCCGGGTGGTCTCGACCAGCTCAGCCGACATCACCCACTGGGGCTGCTTCTTGAAGAGCGCCGAACCCGGGGAGATACCGAAACGCGCCCCCCTGGCTCCGATGTACTCACGCTTCTCGACATCGCGCAGACCGATATGGGACAGAAGCCCCGACAGCACTGACCGATGGATCGCGTCGTGGTCGGCCTCGGAGGCGTTCTGCTGCAGGTCAAGTGTCTTACAGGCCTTCTTGAGCTGGCTGTGCAGATCCTGCCACTCACGGACCCGCAGGTAATGCAGGTACTCGCTCTTGCACATCCGCCGGAACGCACTACCCGACAGCTCCCGCTGCCGCTCTTTGAGATAGTTCCACAAGTTAAGCAGCGTTACGAAGTCGCTGTGTTCATCAGCAAACCGTCGGTGTCTCTCATCAGCTTGTTGTCGTTTGTCCATCGGGCGCTCGCGCGGGTCCTGGATGGACAGCGCTGCGACGATGATCAGCACCTCGCGCAACGCTCCGTTCCCTTCAGACTCCAACACCATTCGGGCCAGACGCGGATCCAAGGGCAGCGCTGCGATCTTGCGGCCGTATGCCGTGAGCCGCTTGCGAGGGTCATTGGCTCGGTCAGCAGCCGGTTCGATGGCTTGGAGCTCTTCCAGCAGCCTTACGCCGTCGGTGATCTGACGCGCGTCCGGGGGCTCGAGAAAGGGGAAGCGCGCAATGTCACCCAGCCCCAGGGAGGTCATCTGCAAGATGACCGAGGCCAGGTTGGTGCGCAGGATCTCGGGGTCCGTGAACTCGGGCCGAGCCTCGAAGTCCTCCTGGGAGTACAGCCGGATACAGATCCCGTCCGCGACGCGACCGCAGCGCCCGGCGCGCTGGCTGGCACTGGCACGGGAGATCGGCTCGATCGGAAGGCGTTGCACCTTGGTGCGCTGGCTGTACCGCGAGATCCGTGCGGTACCTGCGTCGACGACATACCGGATACCCGGCACGGTCAGCGAGGTCTCGGCGACATTCGTGGCCAGGACCACCCGGCGTCCCGTGTGCGGGCCGAAGACACGGTGCTGCTCGGCAGCCGACAAACGCGCATACAGGGGCAGGATCTCGGTGTGCGGCATGGCCATCCCAGCGAGCGCCTCGGCGGCATCCCGGATCTCACGCTCACCCGACAGAAAGACGAGTACATCTCCTGCCGGGCTGTGATGCTCGGTCCACAGCTCCTCAACCGCCTCACAGATGCCGGTGACCTGGTCTCTGTCGTCGTCCGGAGTCTGTCCGACCAGTGGCCGGTAGCGCACCTCGACTGGATATGTCCGTCCAGAGACCTCGATGATGGGAGCGTTGCCGAAGTGCTTCGAGAACCTTTGTGGATCAATGGTTGCCGAGGTGATGATCACCTTGAGGTCAGGGCGACGCGGCAGTAGCTGCTTGAGGTACCCGAGGATAAAGTCGATGTTGAGACTGCGCTCATGCGCCTCGTCGATGATGATCGTGTCGTAGCGACGCAGGTCTCGGTCCCGCTGCATCTCGGCAAGCAGGATCCCATCGGTCATCACCTTGACCAAAGTGCTGGCACTGGAATGATCGGTGAAGCGGACCTGATAGCCCACTGCCGTCCCCAGCTCGGTGTTCAGCTCCTCGGCGATGCGTTCGGCCACTGATCGCGCTGCAATGCGGCGGGGTTGGGTGTGGCCTATCAGGCCTTCGATGCCGCGGCCCAGCTCCAGACAGATCTTGGGAAGTTGAGTGGTCTTGCCGGAGCCGGTCTCTCCCGCCACGATGACGACCTGGTGATCCCGGATGGCCGCCGCAATGTCGCTCCTGCGAGCGGCCACCGGCAGATCGTCGGGATAGGAGACCTTGGGCATAGCCGCAAGACGACGCGCAATACGGGCTGTTCTAGCCTGGGGCGACTCACGGGGCTTACCGCGGGAAGCATGCCGCCGGGGCGTCCTTGCGCGCGAAGGTTGCGACACGCGCTCGGATGGCATGACATTCAGGATATCCGGCCCTCAAAATGGAAACAGCGAAGGATCCTCGGGGCAGAAGCCCTAAGGATCCTTCGCTCAGTTTGCGAACTCCATCATCAACCCCGAAATGGTCTAGCCCCCGAGGCTATTTTGTGCTTGTTG
>Ga0182021_10002242_pt1 | contig 22529 bp, 22 predicted proteins | sample 612E3MmetaG_FD_120493 | JGI IMG/M metagenome (GOLD analysis project Ga0182021, IMG submission 120493) | Permafrost microbial communities from Stordalen Mire, Sweden - 612E3M metaG (Illumina Assembly) | ecosystem: Environmental > Terrestrial > Soil > Wetlands > Permafrost | place: Sweden... | reverse complement strand
GCCTGCCACGTCAGCGACCCGGGTTCAAATCCCGGACGCCGCATCGCGGCTGTAGTCTAGTCTGGTTAGGACTTGGGCCTTCCAAGCCTACGACCCGGGTTCAAATCCCGGCAGCCGCATTTATTATTTTTAACCTATTCTAATTAGAGGATAACTGCTAATTTTAAAAAAAAATATTCATTCTTATTCAATTTTGACAAATTATTAAAATATTTTAGATGGGCACAAAGAGTCCGGCTGCTACTAATCTACAGATGTCAGTCTTGGTAATCACGCCTACTGGTTTTTCATCTTCTAACACTAGAAGACCCGATATATCCGCTCTGATCATTAGATTAGCGGCATGTACAATATTATCATCGATAGATATTGTCATGATATCTTTAGACATTATGTCTCCTATATTAGGGGGAATTTCCTCTTTATTAGGTTTTATGCTGCCCAGAACTCCTATAAGATCTGTGTAGGATACTACACCTTGAGGTTTTCCATCATCACCCATAACAAATAATCTGCGAACTCCTTCTTTGTACATCTTCTGAAAAGCTTCTAATGGAGTTGTTTTTGGATTGATTGTTATAATGCCTTGATTCATGGCTTCTTTAATTTTCATACTAATCATCTCCATCATTATATACAATGAATGTGATTTTTAATCATTTCATTTAAAATTAAGATTAATATATTATTATAATTAATTGCAATTTTTTTCATTATTTCGAGAATTGTTTGATCTAATCAATATTGAAAGATATAAATACTAAAAATGTACTAAAATAGTATTATAATAATAAATTATTTATTTTGTATAATTTAAATATGAAAATAATACTTACAATATTGTTCAGCTTGAACAATATTGTGTCCTGATAACAAACTTTATATAGCCGAAATTTGTATTATCATAATATAAAAATTAGGAGAGAATAATCATGATGAGAATAAGTATGTCACTGCCCAAGAAGCTCTTGAATGAATTCGACGAAGTGCTTAAAGACCGAGGATACCAATCAAGATCAAAAGGGATAAGAGATGCTCTAAAAGACTACATAGTACGGTATCAATGGATGAACGAGATGGAGGGCGACCGTATAGGAATTCTCGCCGTGATATATGACCATCATTACACTGGTGTTATGGAGGACCTCACCGACATTCAGCATGACTATCGAGAATATATAAATGCAGTTATGCACGTCCATATGACTGATAAATATTGTTTAGAAGTCGTAGTAGTTAAAGGAGACGTTAAATACATCCGTGAGCTTACAGAGAAAATAATGAGACTCAAAGGTGTGGAACACGTTAAACTCACCAGCACGGCCAGCGGGGAAAAATTGAGTAAATTATAGGAACACAATTATAGTATAAGAGATGGGACTAGAAATTAATTTTTAATAATTATAAAACTCAAATTAAGGGTTAAATAAAGAATATGTCCTACCAAAATAATCTTATTTCAGATTACGAGAGATTAGCTGGATTTTATGAATCCATAACAAAAGAGGCTGAAGGAATTGTATATGATATAGGAACCGGTTCAGGCATACTCAGCGCCTGGGCTGCACCTTACGCTAATTTTATTTATGCAGTGGAAAAGAATTCCTTTGTGGCTAGGGAAACAAGATCCTTCTTAAATGACTTTAGGAATATTTCTTTTATAGAAGGCGACGCATGTAAAATACAATTTCCCGAGAAAGCCGATCTAATAATTTGTGAAATGCTAGACACTGCCCTTATAGATGAAGAACAAGTTCCAGTTCTTAATTCTGTTTTAAAGTACCTCAAAAAAAATGGAAAAGTCATCCCCCAAGGAGTAATAAACATTGCTGAACCAGTTTACATGGAAGCAGAACATTTATATTATGAAGAAACGGGAAAACCTAGTCATTATACAATGGGCTCATTAATGGTATTCAGTAAATATGATTTCAGGAAACCTATAAATCCCTGTGCTGATTTTGATTTAAAATTTAAAATAATTAAAAATGGGATTTTAAACGGCGTAAAAATCACTACATTCACACTTATAACATCCAATACCATTTGCGGACCTACTCCCATGTTAAATCCCCCTTTAATGATTCCCACCAAGGAATTAAGAGTTAGAAAGGGTGATATTATAACAGTTAATTTAAAGTATACTATGGGCGGTGGATTAGATACCATTAGAAATGAAATTAAAGAAATTTTTTAAAAACTGTGATAAACTGATTATATTAGGTATAGGGAATGAGTTAAGAGGAGATGACTTCTTAGGTTCGCTTATAGCTAAGAAACTTGCTAAATTATTCGCAGGAAATGATGGTATAGTGGTTTTTGATGGGGGTACTGTGCCTGAAAACTATACTGGCGCAATTAAAAAGGAGAATCCTACTGGTATCATTTTGATTGACGCTGCAGATATGGGAAAAGAACCAGGATACATTAGAATTGTGAATAGTGATGAAATTGCTAGTTATCATTTATCAACACATGCCATGCCTCTCTCATTTTTAGTTAAGTATCTTGAACATTCCACTAGAGCAGAGATTATTCTTATCGGAATCCAGCCTAAGGAATTGGAATTAGCAGATAATATCTCAATGGAGATTAAAAAAAGTATGGAATATTTAGTGGATTTATTCACTAAGATTTTAAAAAAATAGTTCTAGTTAAATTTTATCATATTATTTCTATATATTTTATACTGTGAATTAAAGTCCATGTTAAAAAATTTTTATTACCCATAAAAACTATAATCTGACAATATTAAAAAAAGACTTGTAAAATAAAATAATTTATTCCGAGATAACACTATATTTATATGTATAAGGGAATTTAAATTTCTGAAGTAATCCAGATTATTAATTTAGTATAAAAAAAAATTGATATTTTAATAACCATTATTTTTAATCAAAAAAAAATTTTTTTATTTAATTGATTTCTATGAAAATCTTATTTATTGGGGCAAGACTCTTTGATGAAGTGGCTTTGTATGCCCAATCACGGGGAGTTACAACCATTTTATCAGAATCCAATCCCAAATCTTCTAATCTGAAATTAGCCGATGAATATCATATCGTTCCTAGAGGAATGGATCATCCGATGAATATAGCATTAACAGAAGATGTTGATGCAGTGGTACCCCTTATAGGTATTGATAAACCTCTGCTCGAAGTAGCTAAAATGAAAGAGAAGCTTGAGAAGGAATATCATCTACCAGTTATTACCTCAGGAATAAATGCTACAGAAATTTCCGTAAATAAAATTAAAACAAAGAATTTTTTAATAGAAAATAATATAAGCACCCCGGGATTCACTGAAATTACCAAAAAACAGTACGTAAACTCTAAATTTAGATTAAAATTCCCAACCGTATTAAAACAGGCTGAAGGCCAGGGTGGTGTTGGTGTTAAAATCGCTTTATCCCCAGCAGACATTGAATCCTATTTCGAAATCTATCCTGAAGCAATAATAGAAGATTTTTTAAAAGGCGCAGAAATCTCGGTGGAAGTATTAAGATGGAAAAATAAATCTGTACCCTTAGTGAGTGTATATAAAGGAGATACAACCTTAGAAGGAATTCATCCCTTAAATAAAGTCAGAACTGCTCCAGCTAATCTTGAAAATTTAGATAATCAGAAACTCATTAAAATGGCTAAAAACATCACTGATGAACTTGATGCAAATGGAACAACTGAAATAGAATTTATATTTAGTGAAGAAACAAAACAAATAAATACATTGGAGATGAACACTAGACCTAGTGGTACTAGATTTTTGACTTTCAGCTCATCAAATATAAACCCTATGCATCAACTAGTAAACATGGCCATGGGAGAATGGAAACCTCGTGCAGTTGAAAGAGAAATCAAACAATACGCCGCCTTGGAGATGTCATTATCCTTAAATGAAAATAATCAAATTTCTTCCCAGAATAATTATGATCCTAAAAATCGTGTATTTACTTCTGATAAACCATGGATAATACATGGACCTGATAATGCCAGTAGAATAACAGTTAGATCAGAAAATCTAACTAATTCCTTTGAAATTGTGAAAAATTTTAAAATAAAGGAGTAGTGATTAATTGAGTCTTAATTTGGGATTATTAACCTCGATAATTCCTTTTATAATAGCTTTTGTGGGAGTAGTTTTTTTCACACCTTACGTCAGATTAGCATTGTTAAAAGCCGGTATCACCGATAATCCCATAGTTTCAGAGCACAGTCACAAAAAAGGAACACCCACCATGGGTGGTTTAGCAATAATTTTGGGAATGTTATTAATTCTCAGTTTATATTACCAGAATAAACTCGTAGTTTTAACAGTGGGGTTAATGGTAGTAGCTGCAATTATAGGATTGTTAGATGACCTCATCGGCCTTAAAATCAAAGAATTTCAGAAGGTAGTTAAAAATATTTATTCTAAACCAGTGGAAATAGGGATGATAACATTAGAACCTGGCAATGAAGCAAGGATTATAACTTCTAAAGCTAAAAAACAACTTGATAAACTTTCAAATCTAAATAGAATAGAAGTAATCCGCGAAATCCCTATTAAGAGTGAATTGAGAGAAAGTAATAAAATATTAGCCCAAATTATGGTGTCACTATTTTTAGTAATCTCCGGTGCTATACCTACCACTTTAAGCGGTTTTCATGTTGGATTATTAGCTATCCCCATAACCATTATCGGCGTGGTTGGCTCTATAAATGCCGTTAATCTAATAGATGGAATGGATGGTCTAGCATCAGGAATATTAGGAATGGCATCAGTAGCATGTGCGATATTCTCAATTTTAACGGGTCGAGTGGATACTGCAATAGTTTTCATGGCTATTGGGGGAGTTTGCTTCGGATTTTTAGTTTATAATAAAATACCAGCATCTATATTTATGGGTGATATTGGTTCATTCGCACTGGGAGGTTTATATGCAGCTGCAGCAATAATGGGGGATGTTATTATTTTTGCAGTGGTAGTACTAGCTGTGCCTATAATTTCAGTTATAATTAGTCTTATGCACCGTGCTGGAATCATCAACTTAGCTGTGGAACCATTACATCATACACTTAATCATATAGGATGGTCCGAAAGTAAAATAGTTGTCACATACTGGGCAGCCACCTTAATAATTTGTGTAGGAGCCCTATATTTTTATCATCTCTTCCAGTGATTAAACATGGATAAAACAGAATTAACCACTCTTTATTTGGCGGATCATGTTAATGGAGAACTTATTGGAGATAATATTAGTATAAATGGTACATTCAACATTTTAAAAGATTCAAAGAAAGATGATGTAGTTATAAGGCATCGAATAGATGAAATCGGTGTAGAAATTGCATTTAAAAAAGGTGTTTCATGTATCATAACTCAAAATCCATTAGGAAATGCTGTTAAAACTGCAAAATTACTCGGTTTACCTTTAATCATTTGTAATAAAATAGAGTTAGCCAATGCATTCGCCCTTAAATGGTCAGTTGAAAAATTCTCAGATGATGCTCCATGTATAGTAGTAACTGGTACTAATGGTAAATCCACCACCACCCATATGATCTACACTATTCTACGGGAGGCTGGTTACACTACTTACACTAATACTGATTCTAAATCTGAATTTAACACTCTTATTGATCCTATGGTGGCTAAGCAGATTGCAGAATTCCCATATCGAATAGAAGCTATGGTAATAGAGGTTTCTGAAATTCAGGGGTGGATGGATAGAATCATGATGAATCACGCCCAACTAATGACTTCTGCCCTTAATCCAGAGATTTTGGTGTTCACTAATGTATCTTTGGATCACATTGGCCTGGTTAATTCTATTGAAGAATCGTTCAACGAAATATTAGGTGCACTTAAAGGATTTAATGGAGATTATGTGATTTTAAATTATGATGATCCTCTTATAAGAAGTATGGCTGACTTAACACCGTCCTCTGCAGAAGTGGTATTTTATGGTTCAGGATCTGGATTAGAATTTTTGGGTGATGGAATATATTATAATGGAAGCCTTATATTGAGTGAAGAGGAATTACCTTTTAAAAGTCCTCATTTTATTCAGAACACTCTAGCTGCTGTAGGAGTGGCTTTGACCATGAAAATTGATCCTGATATTATTAAAAATGCAGTTTCATCATATAAAGCACTGAATCGAAGGTTTAGTGTGCTATGTGAAAGTCCTCTTATAATTGATGACTTTGCTCATAATCCTGATGGTATAAGGGTTACTATAAAAAGTGCTGCGCAACTGACTGGTGGAGATTTATATCTGGTATCCGCTATTCGTGGCTCCCGTGGTGTACCTATAAATCAAGTAAATGCAGAAGCTATTGCTGATAGTTTGAAGGGTATTAATCACCATCTGATCATAACTAGTAGTATGGAGATGGTGGATCGTGCTAATCTGGTTCATCCCTCTGAGAAAAAGATATTTATAGAAACCCTTGAGAAGAATGATTTAAATTACATATTCTATGAAGAATTGTTTGATGCTTTAAAATATGTTGTTGAAACATCTGCTAAGAATGATATAATCCTGTTAATCGGTGCTCAGGGAATGGATCCTGCTAGAGAAGTTTTAAAGAAGATTAAAGACTAGGTAAAAATTAGTAATAAATTGTAATAAAGTTAAATGATAAATGTATTAATAGAAATCCAATTTAAATATTATAATAAGGAATTCTTAAATAGAATAGAAGTTTATGAATATTCGTATTTTTTTAAATAACATTTTTAATGAAATTACAATTTTTATTAATTATACTTATATCTCATTATGCATCATGAAAATGAGCTAATTATTAATTGATTATCCTAGAAAATATTTCATGAATGGAGTTACCTAATATGAATTGTATAGTAATAGGTGCTGGTAATGCCGGGCGCCCGGTAGCCAGGATTTTGAATTACATTGATCATCATGTTCAAATCACAGATCAGGAAAAACTAGAAGAATTCCCTAAAAAAACTCAGGAAATCCTTCATCAAATGAAAAAAGAAGGAATAGAATTAAATTTAGGCTCGAATTCCACTCCAGAATTTAAATATTTTGATTCAGCTTATATATCGCCCACTATACCCACAGATTCATCAATAAGAAAATATTTAAATCTCAGTGGAGTGAAATTAATTAATCACAGGGATATATCACATATAATCGATGAAATCATCGATATAGATATAATTGGAGTTACAGGAACCCTGGGTAAAACCAGCACAACCCACATTATCTCCCAAATATTTGAAAACAGTGGATATAAAGTATGGAAGTGTTCATCACGCCATGGTAATCTCCTAAGTGAAGTAATTATAGACGGAATAATCAAAGATTATCATCAAAAAAATGATATAGCAGTATTTGAACTACCCCACGGAACTTCCAGACTAATGTCACAGGTTAAACTGAAAATAGGAGTTCTCACCAATATCTATCAAGATCACCTAGACGAATTCGAGGGATCCCTCAAAAAATATGCTCAGCGCAAGCTTTTTATAGCTAATTCAAGTGAAACCTTAATTTCCACCCCAAAATGTAAAGAATATTTGGAACCTATAAGGGATGACGTAATATATTATTGCTCCAGGAAAACTAGAGGGATTAATGAGCATGACTGTGACGTTTCAGGCTATCTTAAGGATCAGAGAATACAGATTAATTATGAATTAATCAATCGTAAGGGAATATTTGAATCAAACTTTAAACTATTGGGTTACTATTTCGAAAATTCGATAGCAGCTGCAGCAGTGGCTTTAATTTATGGTTTAGATGAAAACATGGTAAAACAAGGTTTAACAAGATTCAAAGGGATTTCAGGACATTTAGAATATATGGGAGATTATTGTAGTCGGGAAGTTCATTTTGATGCTGCTTTTGTGCCTGAAGGATTAGTTTCCACTCTAGAACAATTTTCTAAATCGAAATTAGTAGTTTTAATAGATAATCCTGACACCACAACTATCCGGGATAAATACAAAATAGGTAATGTAGTAGGTGAATATGCTGATATTATAATTTCCAGTGGATACAATGAAACCACCGGAGTATTGGATATGAATGCGGCCCATGAAGTTTTAAGAGGCATTCAAAATTCAAACTGCCTTAAAATTGCTGTGGAAGACATGATAACTGCTGGAGAACTTGCCATAAAAAATTCAAACCCGGGTTATACTATTTTACATGTAGGTCCAGGAGCTATAACTAATTATGATGAATTGAAACAAAAAATGATGTCTGGCCTAGAGAAGGGTTGTAAAAACAATGAGTAATGATAAAAAAAATAACAATACCCCTCTGATCGAATCACTTTCTCCCCCCAGTTATGGAGTTATAGGTGTTTGTGGAGTAGTCGGGAATTTAGTGGCTCGTGTACTACTCGATCATGATTTAAAAGTTATCGGTACTGATTGTAAATCAGCAGATCAATGTAAATTTAAATACACTTTAGAGAATTATGACTTACCCCTTTACCTTGCAGGGCATCCTGACGATTTTTTTCAGGAATCAGATTACATAATTCCACCACCTAGCCTATCCAAGAATTCAAATCTTTTTAAAAAGATAAAAGATAGTGAATTTAACGTACTGGAGGTGGATGATATCCTTAGTATGTTCAAGCCGGATAAACCCGTTCTTTGCATAACCGGTACTAATGGTAAAACCACCACTACAACCCTCTTGAAACACATATGCTCTTATTCAGGTATTACTCCCATAGAACATGGTTTCAAAGAATTACAAGGTAATATTGACTATATACCCCCATTACAGTGCAGGCTAAGGGGTGATGTGGCAATCCTTGAAACCGGGACTTTTGGAGTTCCAGGAGACTTGAAATTCATATTGGAGCGTTGTGAACCATCGTGCGGTATAATAACCAATATAACTCCAGATCACATGCCAAATCATCAGGATTTTCTCAGCTACGCATCCATAAAAGGTGAATTTATTGAGTATCTTAAAGATAAATTGTTAATCATAAACACAGATGATCCTACCATATTAGGCTTAATTAACAATCTTTCTTCTGATATAACTGGGAATATAGTTACCTTTGGAGTGGATTATAACAAGACCGTTGAAAATAAAAAATTATGCTCGTGTGGCAGAGAAATTATCATAGAAGAGACTATATCGGGAATGGGTTATTATAGCTGCGAATGTGGAGTGAAGAGACCTCAGCCCGATTATCTTGCCACGAATATAGAAAAGGGCTGTTTCATATTGAATACTCCAAAAGATGTTTTTAAAGTGCGTACACCTCTCATGGGGCTTCATAATATTTATAATATAGTAGGTGCTATTACTGCAGCGATCGAATTCCTCGATATACCTATTAATCAAATTATAGCTGGTGTAGAAAGCTTTAAAGGTGTATCCGGACGATTTGATTATGTTGGTAATTGTCAGGGAAAAGAAGTTGTAATAGATTATGCTCATAACCCCGGAGGAGTAGAAACCGTACTCCGAGAGTTACGTAAGATTCATGGAGGAATTGCAGTTGTTATAACTATTTCATCAGAATCAGGTGAAAAAGGTGATATCAGCATTTTAAATAAATGTCTAGAAAATGCTGATTTCATTATACCAGCTTCTTTTTACTCTAGGAAAGCTGCTGATAAACTTATGGAAACTATGACCTCTAAAAAAATTATATTAACCTCAAAAAATCCCCAAGAATTTAAAAAAGGAACTTTAGGAGCTAATTTAGAGCAGGTAATGAGTGGATTGGAGAAAGCATTAGAATATGACGTCCCCGCAGTTGTTTGTATCGGTGAAGCAGCATTTAAATATAAGGAAGATATTTATAAGAAAACACAGATTTTTTAAAGCCATGAAGATTAAATAATAATGATAACCTATTTATAGGCTAATACTAATTCCAATGATTATACGAAAATCAAAATTTATATTAATATGATTGCTTTATTAATTCAAAAATTTATTCAATAAAAAAAAATATTATTTCATATTTATAGAGATAAAACTTTTGAGATATCATCGAAAATTAGGGAGAAAACCACGAAATGTTTATAAAAATTAGAAGAGACACTTTAATCATTCTTATACTGGCCTTCATGCTAATTTTGTCAGGACGTTTAATGACTTACATGGCTTACGCTTCCTCTACAGGAACGGATCAAGGAGTGCCTATATCTGGAGTTATTATAAAAGGGAATGATATCGAGCCCACAGATATTATAAAAGCTAACATTGCTAATCAAGGCTTTAGATCGGGAAGTTACATAGTGGGTGATACATTAGTTACTAGTAAAGCTAAGGTTCCCTTAAGCGAAGCGATTTCAAATGCAGAGACGGCTGCAACTTATTCACCAATTCCAGGTACACAACTTTATCCAATATCAGCAGCTAGTATCACTGTTGATAAGCAAACTGGCATAGTAACTGTGAATGTTATCGAAGACTTTTCTACAGTGGTGGTGAAGTGATTATACGAAGGGTTAATCTAGCCCGATTATTAGTGCTAATTACCACCACATTATTTATGATGAATGCAGCCTCTGCAACATTAAACTGTATAATCATAACTGATCCTACAGGTCAGGACCCTAACGGTGCAGCTGCAGGAAGTATGTCCTTTGATGAAAACATGTTTCAGTCAACCTTCATATTCTCCCCTGCAGATAAATTTGCAATCTTATCTGGTGGTGTGGATACTACTAGTACTACTGGTGGTATAAATGACACGCCCAGGTTGAGCGCTGTAATTAGTAGTATTAATATACTTAAAGCCAATGGTACGGCACAAGCCGCTGCTAGTGTAGCTAACAGTTACACGGGGCAGAGATTGGTGGTTGGAGGTCCAACTATTGGAGCTGCATTGACAGGTACCAGTGGTAATTATTTAATAGTAGTTGCAAATGACGGCACCATCACCGTCACCCCTTATTCTGGAGGAACTGCAGTATTACCACCCGGCGCAAAAGGAGCGGTTATGCACTTATTACACACTCCGGGTAATCCTCAAAATGATAATACCAGTGCAGTAGGTCAGGCCACTGCAATTATGATTGGTCAAGAAATTAGGGATGGCCATTCAGCCACGGATATAATGGGTGATGTTTTTAAAAAGGTTTCCATCGAATCTGGTGAAAAGTATGGTGGTGGAGCTGTAAATATAGGTTCAGGTATATCAACAGCAGATATGTTCACACCATCCGAATTAAATCAAACCGGTTACCCTATGGATCAGCCTTATGTTAAAGTTGATAATATCAGCGGTTGGAGTGTGGGTTATCCTACTGCTGATAGTTACACTACTTCCCCGATTGATAATAATCCTTTACAAGTAGTTTACGCTTATGACGCTCTTAGAAGTGCTATAACAGTTCAGCAAACCAATGTAACTGTTTTTAGTTATGGAAGTGACAGTCCCGGTATTAGTGCAACCACTAGTCAAGTTGTAAGCTATTCTGTTAGTAAACACGGCTTCGATGCTAATGCTATAGCTAATGATATTAATTCCGCTATAAGCAGTGGTTTATTGATTGGTGTTTATCCTGTTGAACCCTCAAATATTAATATTCAAACTGCCACTAAGCAAGTAGGAGTTTATTATACTCCACTTACAGGCGGTAGAACTGCACCACCATGGAATATCCCTATAAGTTCTTCTCTCTTAGATACAATTGGCAATCTACAGACAGCTATAGGTTTGATTATTGTAGTTTTAGTATTATTTAGAAGTACTCTGATCTCTTCTTTTTCGAGGAGAAGAAAAAAACTATAAAAAAAGGAGCGTTTATTAATTGGCATTAATTTTAGTTAGAGCGGATAGTGAAAAGAAAATCTTGAATGCTTTAGCAGATCTGGAAAGACATGCTAAATTAAAGATTAATGGAAAGCCAAGGATACTACCGGCAAAGATTGCTGATAAATTTATAAAAGCCATTCTGAAACAAGAGCTGAAGTCAGAAACTCATTTTGCAGTTATGGTAAAAGTGAGTGAAGATACTACTAAAAGCATAATGCAGGTAAGGAAGATACATCCCCCAGCACATATTATGGTTTTAAGCAGTGAATACGCTGATTATCCTGAATTAGAAAGTATTTTTAAAGAACTTAAACCATTAAGGGGATACTACTCACATAAAAACAAGACCTGACTATTCTTCCCAAAAAAGATTAATTGCATATTTTATCTTAAAAAGAAACTTTCTTTTAACTCAAAAAAAAGAAATATTTTTCTTAATTTTAAAAAAGGGTTGATTCTAATTCTATCAATTCTTTTTTATAAAAGCTATATCTCCAATAGTTGCTCCTCTAATCCTCTGAGAACTTTTATCTTCCAGATTTTCATTTTCAACTTTCTCAAGAAGACTCACATTCAAGATCTTCTCCAATTTTCTGGCGAGCTTAATATCTGGAACCATCTTCCCCGATTCAATCCGACCTATAACTGAAACCTTCTCATAAACTTTTTCAGCCAAATCCTCCCTAGACCACCCCATATTCTCCCGAGCCTTACGTATAACTGTATTAAAATCCTCCAAAACCTCATTTGAAGGCTCCCTATATCTGGGACGTCGCGGAGGGGTTTTTTTCCAGATCGCTCTAGGGGGTTCTTTTTGAACTTTACCAAACTTTGAACACTCCTGACAAGTTTGCATAACTGAACCTTCAATTTTAACTCTAATAGGCCTTCCGACCACTTTTTTACCGCAAATCTCACATCTCATAATCACGTACCTTTTTATAAATTTATATACTGTTATATAACTTCAGCTACCTCAATATTTAAATATTATTAGGTATAATAAATTGGTTATATAATTATAAAAAATCAAAATAATTAATTAACAGTGAAAAACGAATAGGAGTGAGCGAGGATCATGGAAAACATGTCCCAAAATATTCTTAAAAAAATTGAGGACCTCAAAAAGGAGATAAAACTTCTTAAAGAAGAAAATACTAAAACTAAAAGAAATTTAATGTGGAAGGTAAGAAAACTTGAAAAAGATAAAGTCCTAATGGAAAACGAGAAAATGCGGCTTGACAGAGAAGTAAAATCATTAAGAGGAGAAATTGAAAGATTCAGATCCCCTCCACTAGTCATAGCCACAGTAACCGAAGTTCTAGATGATGGAAAAGTAGTTGTAAAAAGCAGTACCGGTCCACACTTCGTAATAGGATACTCACGATTCTTAGATGAAAAAGCCCTAGAACCAGGAGCCAGAGTAGCGTTAAATCAGCAAACATTCGGTATAGTAAACGTGCTGCCCTCAGAAAAAGACCCATTGGTAACTGGAATGGAAGTAGAAGAAAAACCAGACATAAGTTACGAACAAATAGGTGGATTAGAAGAACAAATAGTAGAAATAAAAGAAACAGTTGAATTACCTCTGAAAAAACCAGAATTATTCAAAGAAATAGGAATAGAACCACCAAAAGGGGTATTACTCTACGGTCCACCGGGCACTGGTAAAACACTACTAGCCAAAGCAGTAGCTCACGAAACAAACGCCACATTCATAAAAATAGTGGCATCAGAATTTGTTAAAAAATATATCGGCGAGGGAGCCCGACTGGTAAGAGGCGTATTTGAATTAGCTAAAGAAAAAGCACCAAGCATAATATTCATGGACGAAATCGATGCTATCGCAGCTAAAAGACTAAAAAGCTCTACCAGTGGAGATCGAGAAGTTCAGCGAACCCTAATGCAACTCTTAGCTGAGATGGATGGATTCGAAGGGCGTGGAGACGTTGGAATAGTCGCCGCCACTAACAGACCCGATATTCTAGACCCAGCATTACTACGTCCCGGTAGATTCGACCGATTCATAGAAGTGCACATACCTAATGAAGACGGTAGAATGGAAATACTAAAAATCCATACCAAAAAAATGACTCTAAATGAAGAAGTTGATATTCAAATGATAGCCTCCATGACCGAAGGAGCATCAGGAGCCGATCTCAAAGCTATCTGTACTGAATCAGGAATGTTCGCAATCCGAGAAGAAAGAGTAACTGTTACCATGAATGATTTCATGGACGCTGTGGATAAAATAATGGGCATTGAACGGGAAGAAGAAATGCGGAAAGAAGCAGGAGTAATGTACGGATAAAATCCAGTATATAACTGGAGTAATCCTTCTTTTTTTTTATTTTTTAATCATCATCCGATCCTATCGATGATAGAAAAAAATTGATAAGAACTGATTAAATTATTTGAAAATTGGTTTTAAAAGAGATCTAGCCTAGAACGGCAAATATTGTAATCAAGATATCGCTTTATTTAGTCAAAGGGATTCGATAATGTTAGATATGTTATTATAATGTTGTTGGATGAAAATTGGCATATATTTAAGTGAAAGGGGAATTATGGCTGAACATAAACAATTAGAAGTTAAAATTGATGATGATTTTTATATTTCTGTAGATGAAGGATTAGAAGATATCATTAAAAACTTCTTTCATTGGGAAATTGAAACATGTAATTCTTGTATTGATATGAATGGATCAATTTGGATCGAATTTTGTGATTTTAATGATTGGAAACAATTTTTACAATTAGCGTTACATAATGACATCTTAATAAACGGTGATAGTTATAAACGTGAAACTCTTTGGGATTTTCTTCAAAAAAAAGCGAAAGTAACTCTAGTTTTCGGTGAAGAAGTCATAGAAAATCCAAACATTGAAGATGCTGTTATAGGAACTGGTGTTTTGGTGATTTGTGTTGGTTTACATTTCCCAAAAGAGTTATTGAATGGCTTTAAAGAACTATTCTTTGAAGTCTTGCCCCCTAAATAATAGGACTAAATTTAAGATTTTTAGAAAATTATTTATTAAGAAGCACTTAATAATACCAACTTAAAATAAGATATCTTATGATAAATTAACTTTATCCTAAAATTTATTATCTAATTTTTTTTAGCCGATGATGAACCCTATGAGCTCTGAACCGTGATGAATGATGGGCGAGCTGAGGCTAAAAAAAATTATAATTAATTTTTTTCCATAAAATCTACTTTTTTTAATTTATTAATTTACAACAAAGATCATCTATATTGCTGAAAACGGTTTTCGTTTCAAGTTCTGAAACTACTGGGCGCATAATCAGTACCACAGGAATCACGAGATCTAGTGCTGCTTTTATTTTAGAGTGAGTTCCACCCGTCTCACCGCTATCCTTAGTTACAATTAAATTTATATCATATTCCTCCATCAAAACTCGATTGAAGTCTTTAGAGAAAATTCCCTGCATGGCTATTATGTTTTCAGCTGGCAAGCCTAAATCAACGCATTTTTTAACTGAATATAATGAAGGTAAAACTCTTACAACTATATTTTCTGGATTTATCACTTCTGTTAAGTGATGCAGAGTCATGACTCCGGCTAAATGAAAAACCCTTTGATTATTATTGCCCATAAGTTCCAAAACTTTTGATACTGCTTTTCCAAATGAAGAGACTGGATGAATAAGATCATTTTCAGGAAAATCAATAGAAGGCCTTTCAAACCGTAAATATTTTATTCCAGTCGCATTAGCAGCTTTAATAGCGTTTTTGGTGGCATTTTCTGCAAAAGGATGGGTGGCATCTAATAAGAGATCTATTTTTTTGGTTTTAATAAGTTCCTCAATCTTTTCTTCAGTAAGAGTCTTTGATATAACTTCATGGGCACCCGCTGATCTGGCCAGTTCTCCACCAATCTTTGTTATAGTAGTAGCAATTATGTGGATATTCTCAAGTGAAGCTATCCTAGCTATTATCTCTACTCCTTCAGTAGTACCTGCCATTATCATTATCTTCATTTAAAGACCCCTTAATAATTTATAAATTTCTTTTATCATCCGAAAACCGGTTTACTAATCCAGTTTACTAGTCTCTCACTTAAAAGTATAATGGACGCCACTGCAAACATCAAAATCCAATCATAAGCGTTTAAAGTTGTTTTTTGAAAATTTTCTGTAGTAAAGGTAGATAAACCACAGCTAATTGCAGGAGAAATGACGCCGCAACCGCAATTAGAAGAAATCTATTGGAAAACCCGCCTTTTGGCTATGCAGTTAAAGAAGTTGAATATTTGAGACATGACATACTGAAAATGCTATGGTAGTAGCTTTAACAATACTAAAGCCATTAGAACGCTCCCAGCAATAAAGAGCGCCAAATTTTTTCTTTTCAATCAATTCGTTATAACCGTACTTTAAAATACGTTTTTGAGTTTTTTCATCACTTAAACCATTTAAATTAGTGTTTAAATTGTTTAAAATATCATTTATAAGTAAATCTTCCCATTTCATGTTAATAGCCTATATTTTATTATTATTTTTTTAAAATATAGAAAAATGTTTTTTTATAGTTAATTAGTTCCAGTTTTCTCTTGGAATTAATGGAATCTGTGGATAATGGTTTAATAATAAGATCTGATCCTACTTTCCCTGCAACTTTCACTAAATGAGGATGTAATTCTTCTGGGGGTCGGATTGAGTAGATTAGTGAGGCATTCTTATATATTTTTAAGTTAGGATGACTAATATCATCCTGGATAATTCCAGTATGGGAAGGTTTAATATCCGTCATAATTATATTCAACTTAAGATGTTTTCTTAAACCAATGGCGACTTCTAAGAAGTTTCCCACAGCCACTTCCACGATCTTAGGAGTGTAGTTGTAATTATTAATAATATATCGGGTAAAATCATTCCACATATTCTATATTCTACTCCCAAAATTTTTTTATTGGAGAATTTTATGATAATAAGAGAATTTAAACGTCAAGATATTAAAAGAGTTCTAGAAATTGAGAATGCATCCTTCAAAGATCCCTATCCACCCAAAATCCTACTGGATATTTATAATTTAGGTGCCGGATTTTTAGTTGCTCAACAAGATAATATTGTAGTGGGATATATTATATTTTGGATCAGATTTGAGGAAGAAGGACACATAATATCCATAGCCGTTGATGATGAATACCGCAGGAATAATGTTGGATCCCAGCTAGTTAAAACTGCACTTAAAATTTTCAAACGTTACAACATCACTCATATCAAATTAGAGGTGAGGGTGAGTAATGGCAGTGCCATACAATTTTATTATGAGATGGGATTCAATAAAAAAGAGATTCTTAAAAAATATTATGAGGATTTTGAAGATGCAGTATTAATGGAAATGGATTTAAACTAATTAAAAAAAAAATTTATAATTATTCAATTTTGAAAAATGAAAATAAGTTTTTTGAATTAAAAAAAAAATGTTTTTCAATTTATTGGTGGGTGTAAATGATAAATGAAGCAAAATTAGCTTTAGAAGATGGAACTATATATAAAGGAGAAGGCTTCGGTTACGAGACAAGTAGAACTGGAGAAGTAGTTTTCGCTACTGGAATGACCGGATACGTTGAATCACTAACTGACCCTTCATATAAAGGTCAAATACTTATGTCAACCTACCCTTTACAGGGTAATTATGGAATATCCCATGAATGGTTTCAATCAGATAATATTAAAGCTGAAGGATTTATCGTAAGAGAATATAACACTCATCCTTCCCATAATAAATCAGAAAAAAGTCTTAATGAGTTCTTAGAGGAAAACAGAATACCCGGTATCAGCGAAATCGACACTAGATCTCTCACCCTAAAAATCCGTGAACATGGAACAATGAAGGGAGTTCTAACTACAGAAGATATAGAAGACGGTGAATTACTACGATTAGCCCGTGAACAACCCAATATAGGGGAGTTGGATTTAGTAGATCAGGTTTGTGTCCAGGAACCCCTAATTTTAGGAGAGGATTATAATCACCGTGCAGCAGTGCTGGATTGTGGTATAAAAAATAATAGTATAAAAGCATTACTTAAAAGAAAAATTGGAGTGGTGGTTTTACCCTATAAAATGGATGCTAAGGATATTTTAGAGTATGATATAGATGCCATGCTAGTTTCAAGTGGTCCGGGTGATCCTACTCGAGTTAAGAAAGCCATCGAAAACGTGCACAACTTATCTAAAAAAATGCCAGTATTTGGGATATGTTTAGGGCAGCAGATTATCGGTTTAGCCTTCGGAGCCAAAATATACAAGATGAAATTCGGGCATCGTGGAATAAATCAACCCATTAAAGATTTACCTTCAGGTAAAGTTTCTATAACTTCTCAAAATCATGGTTTTACAGTTGACCCCCAATCTGTTGAGGGTACCTCTTTAAAAGTAACTCAAATTAATCTGAATGACGGTACTCCTGAAGGTTTGGAGCATGAGGAACTCCCTGTATATAGTGTGCAGTACCATCCTGAGGCCGGTCCTGGTCCCAATGATTCTGATTATTACTTTGACAACTTTCTGAAGACCATGAAAAAATATTAATGTTTTAATTTAAAATTTTTTTAAAAAAAATATTTATTAAAAAATAAAAATTAATGACATCATAAATGAGGATTAGTATCATGCCCAAGAATGAAGATATAAAAAAAGTACTTATCATTGGTTCAGGGCCAATTCAGATTGGTCAGGCTGCTGAATTCGATTACTCAGGTTCACAAGCATGTAAATCATTAATGGATGAAGGAATAGAAACCGTGCTCGTTAACAGTAACCCTGCTACCATCCAAACAGATATGGATATGGCAGATAGAGTTTATGTAGAACCCCTCACTCCAGAAATCGTCGCCAAAATCATAGAAAAAGAGAAACCTGACGCTGTATTACCCACCATGGGTGGACAAACTGGTTTAAATGTTGCCACTGGACTGGAGAAAATAGGTGCACTGGAAGGGGTCAAGGTTATTGGATCATCAGTAGAGACTATACGAAACGTTGAAGACAGGGATTTATTCAGTAACTTCATGGAAAAGCTTGATGAACCCATCCCCAAAAATCGAGCAGTTACATCCCTAAAAGAAGCCTCATACGCTGCAAAAGAGATTGGTTATCCTGTTATCGTGCGTCCGGCATTTACACTTGGAGGAACCGGTGGTGGAGTAGCTTATAATAAAAAGGAACTAATAGAGGTTGCTACCCGGGGATTAGAGATGAGTTTCATAAATCAGGTACTCATAGACGAGTCAGTGATGGGTTGGAAAGAATTTGAATACGAAGTTATTCGAGACAAAAACGATACTTGCATTATTATCTGTAACATGGAAAACATAGATCCTATGGGTATCCACACCGGGGAGAGTATCGTTGTAGCTCCCTCCCAAACCCTATCCGATGCCGATACCCAGAAGCTTAGAAATGCTTCAATAAAGATTATAAGAGCCCTTCAAATTCAGGGGGGATGTAACATTCAGTTTGCAGTACACCCCATGACGGGAGAATATAAAATAATTGAAGTGAATCCGAGAGTAAGTAGAAGTAGTGCATTAGCCTCTAAGGCTACTGGATATCCTATCGCTAAGATTTCCGCTAAAATTGCCGTAGGTATGACATTAGATGAAATACGGAATGATATAACTAAAGAAACACCCGCATCTTTCGAGCCTTCTCTGGATTATGTGGTGGCTAAAATTCCGCGATGGCCCTTTGACAAGTTTAAGGGCATAAATAGGGAAATAGGAGTGCAGATGAAGTCTACTGGAGAAGTGATGAGTATTGGTAGAACACTAGAGGAATCTCTGCATAAGGCTATAAGATCACTGGATATTGGTAGATATGGTTTTGATGAATTAAAATTTGATGAAAATCTCCTTAAACATGCCACTGATAACCGCATATTCCATGTATATACTGCCCTTAAATCCGGGATAAGTGTAGAGCGTATACATGAAATAACTCAAATTGATCCCTTCTTCTTGTATAAGATCTTTAACATTATCAATTTTGAGAATGATTTAACTAAAGATATTATCCTAGAACCTCCAGTTTTACGGAAAGCTAAGAGAATGGGATTTTCGGATCGTAAACTATCCGAAATCACTGGATGCCCTGAGGAAACCATTGGGAGTGCTCGAAGTGAAAATGGGATCATACCAACCTATAAAATGGTGGATACCTGTGCTGCTGAATTTGAGGCTAAAACACCTTATTATTATAGTACTTATGAATACGAAGATGAAGTACCGGTTTCACTTGAGAAAAAAGTAGTTATAATTGGAGCAGGACCCATCAGAATCGGGCAGGGTATAGAATTTGATTATTGCTGTGTTCACGCCGCCATGGCTCTTAAAGATGAAGGAATAGAAACCATAATTATTAACAATAACCCTGAAACCGTTAGTACTGATTACGATATCTCGAATAAACTTTATTTTGAGCCTTTAACTTTAGAAGATGTTATGGGCATTATCAACAAGGAAAATCCCTATGGGGTGGTGGTACAGTTCGGTGGCCAAACCTCCATTAATCTAGCGGTACCATTAGCAAATGAAGGTGTTAAAATACTCGGGACACCCCATGAGAGTATAGATGAAGTTGAGGATAGAGAGCGTTTCACAATGGTCTTAAATCGACTGAAGATACCACAAGCAGATTATGGGATCGCTTATTCCTTTGAAGATTCTCGTAAAGTAGCAGATAGAATTGGTTTCCCCGTGTTAGTTAGACCATCCTATGTATTGGGTGGAAGAGCTATGGAAATTGTTTATGATGATGCAGAACTGAAGGAGTATATGAAAGAGGCCGTACGCATCTCTCCAAAGCATCCTATCTTAGTGGATAAATTCCTGGAAGATGCCATAGAAATAGATGTCGATGCCCTGTGCGACGGAAAAGAAGTATTCATTGGAGGAATAATGGAACACATAGAAGAGGCCGGAGTACATTCAGGAGACTCTGCATGCGTAATACCCCCACAGAGCATTACTAAGGATGTAATTGAGACCATTAAGAAGTACACTACTAATTTAGCATTAGAATTAGGAGTTGTGGGGTTGATTAATATTCAATACGCGGTTAAAACCGCTGGAAGATCTATAGTGTATATTATAGAGGCTAATCCCCGGGCTAGCCGTACAGTTCCATTTGTAAGTAAAGCAGTGGGAATACCTCTAGCAAAAATTGCGGCTAAACTCATGATTGGCCATAAATTAAAGGATTTAGGGCTTCAATTTGAAATAAAAATTGATCATGTGGCAGTTAAAGAATCTATTTTCCCATTTATCAAACTTCCAGGAGCAGATGCAGTTTTAGGGCCTGAAATGAGGTCTACCGGGGAGAGTATGGGTATTGATAAGAGTTTTGGAGTTTCATATTATAAAGCACAGCTTTCAGCAGGTATGGAGCTTCCTCAAAGAGGTAAACTATTTATAAGTGTTCGTGATGCCGATAAAGGGAAAATTCTAGACATTATTAAAAAAGCTCGAGATCTAGGATTCCAGATTGTAGGAACCCTAGGAACAGCAAAATCTGTGGAAAATGATGTAAAAATTGACATTGTTAAGAAAGTAAGCCAGGAATCCCCCAATATCAAAGATGCCATATTAAACCGGGAAATAGATCTTATTATTAATACTCCCTCTGGAAAACAGTCTGCAGACGACAATTATCTCATAAGAAGAATGGCCGTAGATTTGGGGATACCCTATGTTACCACCCTAGCTGGAGCGCGTGCAGCTCTTAATGCCATTGAAAATATAGAAGAAGGTAAAATAGGAGTTAAATCACTTAATGAATATCACTACTCATAAAAAAAATTGACTCCTATTTTTATAATCGTTTTCATTGTACCTTATCTCTTATTTTAGGATACGCAACTTCGGGTCTTTTAACAATAAACGATTTTTCTAAATCATCCTGCATTTTCGTTACTATGTCTATAGGGATGGATATGGCCATGTAATTTTCAGGAAACCATTTATTTACTGTTGGATCAACTGGACCCACAAAAGCCACTTCTTTAGGAGTTTTTTTAGCCATTCCAGTAGGATATGTAATAAAAGTTGCACATGCAGGTCCAAATGGCATAATAATGGAATTAAATGGGTTTTTTGTTTTGAAATGTATAAGACTACTTAAATTCCGTATCTGTTCTCCATTCCCTAAACATAACACGGATTTTACATTAAAATTTTTTTTTAGATCTCGACATTTTTGTATAATCAGGTATTTTCCAAGTTTTTTTATTTCTCCAATGGATTCCAAAAATCCTTCAACGATTTCCGGGCTGGCTTTTAGATATTCTGCTTCCCCTTCCCTGAACTGTTCGCTTCCAGTAGATACAAAATATTTTATGAATTTTAATGGTTTTGAAAATCCTAAGTAAGTCATTGAACCAGGACAGCATCCTTTAAGTGTATCTTTCCCTATGTATAATGCAGGTATTCCTTCATCTACTGCTGTAACGAGTATGCTCTTGGCAACGCATCGATCAATAGAGCATACTGGAATTGCATCATCCGGGATTTCTTCTGATCCATAAACACATAAAGGCTCTGTATTTAACATGCCTGCATTAATAATGCCATCCCTGAATTGTCTAATATTTTCTGAAATTTTAATCAAACCTCCTTAAAGATTTACGCTCATATCCTTTTGTGTGTTCATGTTTTTAAGATTATGGGTAGTGCTTTTTGTAGCCATTTAATTCCGTTATTGTAGGTGAATTGGAAGAATTTGATGTATGTGTTTAGGTTTTTCTTT
>Ga0182021_10002241_pt1 | contig 22531 bp, 21 predicted proteins | sample 612E3MmetaG_FD_120493 | JGI IMG/M metagenome (GOLD analysis project Ga0182021, IMG submission 120493) | Permafrost microbial communities from Stordalen Mire, Sweden - 612E3M metaG (Illumina Assembly) | ecosystem: Environmental > Terrestrial > Soil > Wetlands > Permafrost | place: Sweden... | reverse complement strand
GCTCTTTATGCGTTTATTAAGGAGAAAGATTCAACGATCGTATGGCTAGAGAAGGCTTATACAGAGCATACGCCCCAACTCATTTACATTAATGGAAGTCCGACCTACGATTTTCTGCTTTCGGACCCACGTTATCATTCATTGTTACAAAGAATAGGTTTTCCTGAAACAAAAAAGGAAAAGCCCGATGGCTGATCTGGAATCATTACTCGAACTGGCTTCTATTCTGGAACAACAGAACGATTTCCAGGAAGTTCTCCGTCTGGTCACACAAAAGGCCGCAAGCTTAATGGAAGCTGAAACCGCCTTGGTGATGATGATTAATCCATCCACGCGGGAGACAGTGAAAACCATCTATAGAGAAGATCGGGCGCCAGACAACAAGCGCTACCAATTTGTACACACATATTTTAGCGGCTGGGTTCTTGAGAATCGGCAGGCTTTTCTGTCTGAGGATATCCAAAACGATAATCGATTCAATAGGGATATCCTAAGAAACCTGCCTTTAAAATCCGTCATGTGCGTTTCATTGATGGCCGAAGGGATAATCACAGGAAGTTTGCTGTTACTGAACAAAGTGAATGAGCGAGAATTTTCAAAAAGTGATTTTGAATATCTCAAAAAATTTGCGTCCGTGGTTTCACCTTTCTTGCGAAATATTCAAAAAATCCAACAATATTTTACGACTAAAATTCCTGAAGGTACACTTATAAAAAAATATGAAGCTCATGGATTAATTGGCAAGAGTAAGTCATTTATAGATTTATTGACCACTATCGAGGCATCTTCCAAATGTGATGTTCGTGTTTTGCTGGAAGGGGGAAGCGGTACAGGGAAAGAGTTAATAGCAAAAGCAATCCATCAATGCAGTTCCAGAGTGCAAAACAAGTTTATCGCCGTCGATTGCGGAGCTATACCATCGAATCTGATAGAGAGCGAATTATTTGGACATATCAAAGGTGCATTTACGGGAGCTGCTGTACCTCGTAAAGGACTTTTAGAGGAAGCGAATGGTGGAACTCTTTTTATGGATGAGATTACGAACCTTCCTCTGGAGTTGCAGGTAAAATTGCTGCGAATGCTTCAGGAAGGGGAGATTCGCCCTTTGGGCAGCAATGAATCGCGAAAGGTTGATGTCCGGATTATTGCTGCATCGAGTGCTTCCTTACGTACTTTGGTAGCCGCTGGGAAATTCAGGGAAGATCTTTTTTACAGGCTTTACGTCTATCCTATTTCTATTCCTCCATTGGCAGATCGTAAGGAAGATATTCCTATCCTGGCAAATTATTTTCTCAAGAATTATTCTCTAAAGCAGCATAAGGCTGTAGAAATATTCCATGAAGAATTATTAGAACTCCTCAAGCTTCGGGATTGGCCTGGCAATATCCGGGAACTTGAAAATTTTATAGAGCGACTGGTCACACTTGCACCTCAGGATGCCAAAGTGTTGGATCGAAATCTCCTGCCGGAGGAATTCCGGAAAGAAAGCGAGAAAATAAAAACTTCAGAGGAAAAAATTGTCTCCAAAGGGCCTCTGAAAAAAATGTTGTCGAATTACGAAAAGCATGTCATTCAACAAGTATTAATCGATTGCGATTGGAACCAGTCCAAAGCGGCAAGAATTCTTAATATTTCCGAACATGCCATGAGATATAAAATTGACAAATTGAAGATTGAAAAACCTCCTGAAAGTCAACCTCAATGAATATTTCATCATTATAGCATATTATTTTTTATCGTTGGGTCCCCTTACTCTTTCGCTGATTTGATTCTTTCCCCCTATTGAATCTTTCTATTTGACCATCGTCAAAATGGTCGAAGAAATATTCATCTAACATCAACATTCGTCAAGATGGGCGGCTTCTAAAAAAATCACTCTATTCCAATTATCCCCAAAAAACATAAGTGAATGGTAATAAACGATTTGTGAGAACGATCCATCGTTGTTTGTTTTTGGCATTCTTTTTGTTTTAAGGCGGAAGAGTTTATAGTTCATAAATCTATTCTCTTAAATAAATCATATCAATTGGAAAGGGGTTGCAATGGACATCCATATTAATAGATCAATGATGATATCCATGCTGATTTTTATTTCTTTATTCTTGATAGTATCCGGTCTTGCCGCTCAAACCGACATCCCAGCGGGTAATGTCAGCGGGACATGGGCACTATCGAATTCTCCATTTCGTGTTAATGGAGTTATTACCGTTCCCAACGGTCAAACACTAACAATTGAACCCGGAGTGAATGTTGTTTTCACAGGTAATTACAAATTTAATGTACAGGGAAGATTACTTGCAGTTGGCACTCGACAGGATACAATTACATTCACAGCACAAGATACAGCTACCGGTTGGCATGGGATTCGTTTTACGAACACTCCTGCAACAAACGATACATCGAAGATTATCTATTGCAAGTTGCAGCATGGAAAAGCGACGACAGGGAACTATTACGATCAGAGTGGCGGTGCGGTCCTCGTGATGAATTTCAACAAATTATTAATTTCAAATTGCCTGATAAATTTAAACGTCAATAATGGGAACCCTGATTACACCGGTGGAGGAGCTATTTGTCTTTGGACTGCCTCACCAATCATCACTAACAGTACAATATCGGACAATAATGGCACAACAGGTGGTGCGATAATATGCTGGACGAATGCAAATCCGAGCATCTCCAATAATATCATAGCACGTAATATTGCTTGGGATGGAGGAGGTATTTATATTGGAAATTCTTCAAATCCGCTTCTCATTAACAACATCATCGTTGACAATCATGCCTCCGACAATTGCGGAGGTGTCCGGTGTTTTCAGAACAGCAAGCCGCAAATTATCAATAACGTAATCGCACACAATCATGCCTCCTATGGAGGGGGTATTGATTGTCGTGATAATGCAAATCCGATTGTCATTAATACTATTATCTATGGGAATTCCGCTGATACAGGTAATCAAGTCCTTATCGAGACTGTAGATTCAGACCCTTCGTTTCTCTCTTGTGATATTGAAGGAGGTAAAAATGAGTTTATGGGTAGCGGTGCTGGAAATAACTATACCGGCTCTTACTTAAATAATATCGAAAGTAATCCTCTGTTTGTAGATTCCGCTCAAAACGACTTTCATCTTACAGATAATTCACCCTGTATAGGTGCAGGTGCTGACTCAGCTCAAGTAGCAAGCAAATGGTATTATGCCCCTGCTTTTGATTTTGAGGGAAACCCAAGACCGCATCCCGAGGGTTCTTTACCGGATATCGGAGCATTTGAGAACTCTTTGGGAAGTCCATTGACGGGCATCAAAGAAGTGCAGAAGCAGATTCCGGATGGATTTCATTTATATCAGAATTATCCGAATCCGTTCAATCCTACCACAATGATAGAATACCAAGTGCCTTCTACAGGTCATGTAAATCTGAGAGTCTATAATGTACTGGGAAAAGAAATCGCTACGCTTGTCAATGCAGTTGTCCTTGCAGGATATCATGAAATCGAGTTTTCGGCCAACGATCTTGCAGGTGGAATCTATTTCTATAGAATGGAAACCGGATCATATAGGCAGACAAGAAAAATGTTGTTGGTTAAATAATTTATAAATTCGCCGACTTCTACAATTTGAAGAAAAGGAGATAAAAGGATGAAAATATCTCTTAAACAGTATTTGTTTATTTACCTTTGTTTGATATTCGTGTGCGTCAATGTTGGATTTGCCGGTGCTCCTGCAGATTCAAGCCTTAGAAAAATAGTAGATAGTTTTGTAATTGCAAACTATGTCATTGGTTCAGGCGGAATTTTGGGCGATTCGAGTACAAATTATCGTCTCAATGCCACCGTGGGTGAACTTTGTACCGGCGAAATTAATGGAACCAATTATCAAATGTCAATAGGATTCTGGCATTTCCTCGATAATCCACCACTTCCGGTTCAGCTTACTTCATTCTCGGTTATCGCTATTAAGAACGGGGTGGAGCTCAATTGGCAAACGACTACTGAAGTAAACAGCTATGGCTTTGAAATTGAACGCCGTACAATCTCCGACCACCAAGTCATACAATCTTCAATCGATACTTGGCAAAAGATTGGATTCGTCTTTGGCTCGGGTACGAGCAATGCACCAAAAGAATATTCCTATACGGATACAATAAGTTCCGCCGGCGGTTATGTCTATCGCTTGAAACAAATTGACCAGGATGGCTCGTTTAAGTATTCACACTCGGTGGAAGTTACAACGCTGATGCCTAAACAATATGCTCTGAGTCAAAATTATCCGAATCCATTTAATCCGGAAACGACAATCAATTACGACCTTCCTATACAGTGCCAAACAACGATTAATATTTTTAATATCATGGGCCAGTTGGTTCGTACTCTGAATTCAAAGATTCAAGGCCCCGGTTACATGAGCATAAAATGGAATAGTTGTGATGAGAACGCAAGGAGTGTAAGTTCAGGTATTTACTTCTATCGGCTTACTATCTCTCCAATGGACGGGAAAGCCATTGTATTTCAGCAAACAAAAAAAATGTTGCTGGTCAAATAAGATAAGAAAAACAACTTCATAATTATTTGTTGGAGGTTTATATGAAACGTTCAATCTTTTGTTTGATAATTGTTATATGTTTCTCAGCGGCTGGCATGTCGCAAATCCCGAGAATTATCAATTATCAAGGTAGACTTATGGGGCCAAGTGGACAGCCGGTACCCGATGGAAACTATAATATCACTTTCAAGCTGTACGACGAATCCAGTAACATCGTCTGGACCGAGTCGCATAATCAGATATTTGTAGGGACGGGGTTGTTTCAGATTCTGTTAGGCACGATTACTCCATTAGTCATTCCGTTCGATAAACCATATTTACTAGGCGTACAGATAGGCAGTGATCCTGAATTGCAGCCGCGAATGGTACTTACAAGCGCTGCCTATGCTATCCGTGCTGAGAATGCCAATACTCTATCAGGAATTCCAGTCAACATAAATCCGCAGCCGAATGCATTGCTGCCTCTTGACAACTCAGGTAAATTTCCGGCGACTGTAATACCGGGCGGAGTAAGCGGAAATTATATTAAAAAAAATGTTCCCGACACTTCCACTGGAAGCACCGGATATCCCATAATTCTTATATCAAATTCAGGTAATGGGGATGGAATAGATGGCCGGAGTGTAAACGGTGCAGGAATTGCCGGAAAAAGCACTGCAGGCGACGGCGTTACAGGTTGGACTGATGCCAGTGGTCAAAGCGGAGTTTTCGGTTCCAGTACAAATGGGAAGGGTGTTGCGGGACTTAGCGACAATGATGATGGAGTTACTGGTTGGTCAGGGGCTGCTAAAAAAAGCGGCGTGTATGGACATAGTGAAAATACCTACGGTTATGGAGTTCACGGTTTTAGTCCAGAGGGTGTGGGTGTGTATGGTGAGAGTTCAGATAATGGGGTTGGAATAGCTGGGGTAAGCAAGAACGGGTTTGCAGGTTTTTTCGTCGGTGATGTTGGAATCAGTGGTGATGTTGATATCAGTGGAACGCTCTCGAAAGGCGCTGGATCTTTTAAGATAGACCATCCACTCGATCCTGCCAATAAGTACCTTTATCACTCTTTCGTCGAGTCGCCGGACATGAAGAACATTTATGATGGCGTTATAGTGCTCAATGTAGGAGGTGAAGCTACGGTGGAGTTACCTGCATATTTTGAAGCTCTAAATCAGGATTTTCGTTATCAACTCACTTGCATCGGTGGTTCAGCTCCGGTTTATATTGGCAAAGAAATTTCAAATAATCGATTTACCATAGCAGGTGGAACGGCAGGTTTAAAAGTTTCATGGCAGGTAACCGGCACACGTCATGACGCGTATGCCCAAGCGCATCGGATTCAAGTTGAAGTTGAAAAAACCGTTAAGGAGCGCGGCAAATATATTTATCCAAAGGAATTCGGACAACAGGAAAACATGGGAATCAACTATGAAATGACAAACAAACTCAGAACATCGATGAAAGAACATGCTTTACAAAAAACAGGAACAAATCTTGAAAAAAATGAAAAACAACGGACAAAATAAGGTATGCAAAACCTGAGAAATTTAAAGTTATGATGTTTTATGGAGTGTTTATCTAAATTGTCGGATATATATAACTTGGCAAAACAAGAATGCTTTCCAGCACTGGAAGGCATTCTTGTTCAAAGTTAAAAATGAAGCTAATTACGGTAATAATACTGCTACCGCAATGACTGATGTCCATACGCCGTTCTTATCGCCTTCTGCAGATTGCGTGACGTTAAATGTCCGAACAATTTTACCAGACATTTTAAATATTTTTTCCCGTTCGTCCCAGTTTGTATTCGGATCGAATTGCACACCGAGTGTTGTAGCAAGCATAGAAGCTGCAAGATCTTCAGCATATTCGCCGGCACGTTCATCTGTCTCGCCAAACGGATGGTGTTCGGAGAGATAGCCATAGACGGTGTCATCGGCAGGCTGCGCAACACCGATCGATGATGCAATGAGGCGATTGGGTTCATTGGTAGCGTTTCGAGCCATCACACAAAACGTAATTTGGCCTGCACTCAATTGTTTAATCCCTTCATCCTTCGGAATGCGCTTGCAACCCGGTGGATAAATACTCGAGACGGTCACAATATTACATTTTTCGATACCGGCATCTCTCAAAGCAAGCTCGAATGATTGAAGGTAGTCTTTATGGCGTCCGACGCCTTTCGTAAAAAACATTTTCGTGGGAGTAAACAATTCATATCTCCAAAAAGATTAATAATGTGGTATTTCTTATTTTTTTATGGAATCTCAAGAATAGAAACAAAGTACTCCTCCCATTCTCCCCTCCTCGTGGAGGAGGGGAGAATGGGGTGGTGGGGCAGCAACGCAATATGATATCTGAAGATGATAATTTCATGAGTTTGTTTATATCAGCGTTTTTTAACTTTTAAAAATCTTCGTTTGCCGACCTTGAGAATAAATTCATTTTTATCTGGCAGAAGGAGATTGGGATCGGTAACACGTTCGCCGTCAATACTCACGCCGCTCTGATCGACTAATCGCCGCGCATCACTTTTTGAAGCAGCGAGTTTTGCTTCTGCCATCAATGCGGTAATTGTCATAGGGACATTTACCGTAAATTCTTCAATATTATCCGGAATACTTTTCTCTACAAATATTCTATTGAATTCCTCTTCGGCACCAGTTGCCGCTTCCTGTGAATGATACATCTGAACAAATGTGCGTGCAAGAGTACGTTTAATATCACGTGGATTGGTTTTAGGATTATCCAAAGACTTTTTAATTTCCAGAAGTTCTTTCTTGGGAACATCGGTTGCCAGTTCGAAATACTGATAGATAAGTTTATCAGGAATACTGAGCGTCTTGCCATAGATATCTTTTGGCGTATCGTTGACACCAATGTAGTTATCGAGAGATTTACTCATCTTCTCAATACCGTCGGTACCTGCAAGGATAGGCATCATCAATGTTACTTGCGGCTCCTGGCCGAATTCTCGTTGGATATCTCTTCCGACCAGAAGATTGAACTTCTGATCTGTTCCGCCAAGCTCGACATCTGAATGAATAGCAACGGAATCCATTGCTTGAGCGAGAGGATAGAGGAATTCGTGCACGCTGATCGGTTCTCCGGCTTTGTAGCGAATGGTAAAATCATCCCGCTCCAACATTTGTGCAACCGTGTATTTACTAGCAAGACGGACAACATCGGCAAAGCTCATCTTGTCCAACCACTCGGAATTATACTGCATGGTTACTCGTTGCGACGAAAGGATCTTTGTTGCTTGTTCGAAGTAGGATTGGCCATTCTGGCGTGTTTCTGCAAGAGTCAGTGAAGGGCGTGTTTTACTTTTTCCCGATGGGTCTCCAATCATTCCGGTAAAATCACCGATAATAAGGATTGCCTGGTGTCCAAGGTCTTGAAATTGTCGAAGTTTGCGAAGGACAACGGAATGCCCTAAATGTAAATCAGGACGGCTTGGGTCACAGCCAAGTTTGATGTTCAGCGGCTTCTTTGTTTTTATGGAATGTTCAAGCTTCTTGACGAGATCTTCTTCCGGGATAATTTCAAAGACCCCGCGCTTAATCAAATCCATTTGTTCATTGATGGTGGGGAACAATTCTTACGTTCTACTCCTTTTCAGTCGTGCAATGTTTCGGTCTGATTCGCGTTTTGCAATCGCTTCACGCTTATCATAACTCTTTTTGCCGCGCGCGAGCGCGAGTTCAACTTTTGCATACGGCCCCTTGAAATACACTGATAAGGGAACGAGTGTTAATCCTTTTTCCTTTAATCCGCCAAGTAACTTACGGATTTGTTTCTTCTGCAGGAGCAATTTCCTTCTGCGCCGGGGCTCGTGGTTGTTAACACTGCCATGCTCGTACGGGTTGATGTGCATCCCTTCCAGCCATACCTCACCGCTCCTCAATTCAGCATAACTGTCCTGAAGATTTGCATTGCCCTGCCGCAACGACTTCACTTCTGTGCCGGTGAGAACAATACCGGCTTCAAACGCTTCGATGATGAAATAATCGTGCCGTGCCTTGCGGTTGCTTATTGAGATACGCTGTGGTGCTTCTGCCATCCGCACATTTTTGTTTTTAACATACCTGAAAAGTAAAAAAGAATCAATGAGAATTCTTAATTTCTTCTATGAGAAAAAATTCATAGGAAAGGCATTGAAATACCTTTAGAAGACTTATTGCGTGAAAGCGAAGAAGCGGGAACTCGGATGAGATGATTTATTGTTTGTATGATCGGGTAGAGCGAATGATGACTGCTTTGCCTTTCGGAACACTTCTGACTATATTAAGCACAGAAAAGCAATTTTTTCTTCAATAGAAAGAATACTATGGCAGAGCGGCAATACGATGTAACAGTGATCGGCGGCGGCCCGGGCGGATATGTGGCCGCAATTCGAGCTGCGCAGCTTGGAATGAAAATTGGTTTGGTGGAACGCGATAAACTTGGAGGCGTATGCCTCAATTGGGGCTGTGTTCCATCAAAAGCGCTCCTCAAAAGTGCCGAATTGTATAATGCTTTTAAAAAGTCGCAGGAATTTGGAATTTCTTATACAGGACTTACGTATGACTTTTCCAAAATTATTGCTCGAAGCCGCGGAATTGCTGACCGCATCTCTAAAGGTGTCGAGTATCTAATGAAGAAAAATAAAATTGAGATTATTTCCGGAACAGCAAAACTTACGGGCAGAAGTTCTATTGAAGTGACCAAAGATGATAAAGTCACAGATACAATCAAATCGAAAAGCATCATTCTCGCCACAGGTGGAAGGCCGCGCTCCCTTCCTGGTGTGAGTATTGATCGAAAGAAAATTATCACGAGTACGGAGGCAATGTCGCTGCCGGAGCAGCCGAAATCGTTGATTGTCATTGGCGGCGGAGCTATCGGAATAGAGTTTGCGTATTTTTACAATTCATTCGGAACCAAAGTAACTATTGTAGAAATGCAGCCATCGATTCTTCCGATCGAGGACAAGGAAATTACAAAAATTCTTGATTCCAGTTTAAAGAAATCCGGAATTGATATTCTCACGAATACAAAGGTCGAAGGCGTAAAAATCGATCATGAAGTGACTGTCACAGTTTCTGATCAAGATGGAAAGAGAGATATAAAAGCAGATCTTGCACTGATGGCGGTTGGTGTTCAGGCGAATATTGAAAATCTCGGACTCGAAACGAGCGGAGTGAAAACCGAACGCGGGTTCATTCCGGTCGATGAATTTGGAAAAACCAACATTGATGGAATCTATGCTATTGGAGATGTATCAGGGCCGCCGTTGTTGGCGCACGTTGCTTCGCATGAAGGGATTGTTGCTGTCGACCGCATAGCTGGAAAAGCAAAGCACGGTATTGATAAATTGAATATTCCAAGCTGCACATATTGTCAACCGCAGGTTGCAAGCGTAGGATTAACAGAAGAAGCGGCAATAGCGAAAGGGTACAAAATCAAGGTCGGCCGTTTTCCATTTCGCCCGTTGGGCAAAGCAATGGCAATTGGTGAAACTGAAGGAATAGTGAAATTAATCTTTGATGAAAAATACGGTGAATTGCTTGGCGCCCACATCATCGGCTCGGAAGCAACGGAAATGATTGCCGAACTCGGCATGGCAAAAGCCTTGGAAACAACTTGGGAAGAATTGCACAATACCATGCACGCACATCCAACATTGTCCGAGGCAGTGATGGAAGCCGCAGGCCAGGCGTTCAATGCTGCAATTAACATTTAAGGATTTTGAAAAGAGAAACTGATTGATTCCTCTTCTCATTTCGGACATTCGACGCACTCAATATGCCGATGCATGGATGCTTCAGCAGAGGGTCCATGCACTCCGCCAATCTGCCGCTCTGGAAGATATTCTCCTTCTCACAGAACACGAACATGTCTATACGTTCGGAAAAAGAAGCGACGATAATCATCTCCTTGCTTCAGAAGAAGAACTGAAGTCCGGCGGTATAGATGTTTTTCACATCGATCGCGGCGGGGATGTGACATATCATGGTCCCGGTCAGATCGTCGGTTATCCTATTCTCGATCTCAACAATTACTTTCTCGATGTTCATCGCTACCTGAGAAGTATTGAAGAAGTGATTATTCAGACACTGGCGAAATTCGGAATCTTGGCGGGACGTGAAAAAGAAATGACCGGTGTGTGGGTGCAGGGCGAGAAGATTGCAGCCATCGGCGTAAAAATAAGCCGTTGGATAACAATGCACGGATTTGCGCTCAATGTGAATACCGATTTATCGATGTTCAATCGGATTATTCCCTGCGGCATTTTTCATAAGGGAGTAACATCGATGCAGCGAGTATTAGGTTATGAAGTTCCAATTCAATCTGTTCAGAAAGCACTGGTTCAATCCTTTGCGGAGGTCTTCGGCAATCAGCCTCGCTGGATAGACAAAGAAGAGTTGAACACAATGATACTGAATTTGATTACACAAGAAAAAGAGAAAGAACTATTGCAGAATCTTGCAGCTCAATAAAGTTTCTGTGATGGGTATTTCCTTTTTTTCTATAAGGAGTCTCACACAACGTGAGAGATGTAACGACAGCAGTTCAAATACATGATGTGGGCTTGATCGGATTTTCGAAAGAAGAATTTGTTCACGCATATCGAATCATGCTTCTTTCCCGCCGGATGGATGAGAAACAAGAAACGCTTTTTAAGCAGGGGAAAATATTTTTTCACGTAGGCGGTTCAGGACATGAAGCAGCCCAGATTGCTGCTGCGACAGCCCTCAAGCCCGGTTATGACTGGGCTTTTCCATACTATAGAGATCAAGCATTTGTTCTTCAATATGGAATAACACCTGAAGAACTCTTTCTTGCGGCACTGCATCGAGCGGGAGATCCGGCAAGCGGGGCGAGACAAATGCCGGGACATTTTGGGAAAAAGGGACTTCGCATTATATCGCAATCAAGTCCGACAGGAACGCAATACCTTCAGGCAGTGGGAATTGCGCTTGCCATTAAGAAGGAGATGGGAAACGAAGTCGTCTATGTCTCTTCTGGAGAAGGGGCAACCAGCGAAGGTGAATTTTTTGAGGCTGTAAATTGGGCGGCACGTGAAGCATTACCGGTCATTTTTTTTATTCAGGACAACAAACTTGCAATTTCTGTCCCCGTGACAACTCAAACAGCGGGCGCATCGATTTATGAAGCAACAAAGGGTTTCAAAGGACTGGAACGTTTTCAATGCGATGGCACTGATGTGGCAGAAACGTTTGCCGTAATGCAGAAAGCGGTTCAATGTGCTCGTGAAAATAAGTGTCCATCCTTAATCCAAGCACATGTTATTCGACTGTCGCCGCATTCATCATCGGATGATCCGAAAAAATATAGAAAAACAGAAGATATTGAGCAAGACCTTAAAAGAGATCCTATTCTGCGTTTGACGCAGTTTCTCATGGAAAAAGGATATTTGAGTGAAAATGAAGTAATGGAGATGAAGGAGGAAGTGAAGCATACCGTTGAATCTGCAGCTGAATGGGCAGAGAATCAACCGCTTTCGGATCCTTCAACAGTTTTGCAATATATATACGGAAATGCACATGCAAATCCGCCGGAGAAATTCATCGAACCGGAACATTCCGGAAATAAGATTGTGATGGTGGATGCTATTAATCATGCTTTGACCGAGGAGATGAACAGCAATCCGAAGATGGTTGTATTTGGCGAGGATGTTGCCGATGGGAAAGGCGGGGTTTTCACGGCGACCAAAGGCCTTCTGATGAAATATGGAATTGAACGGACATTTAATTCGCCGTTGGCAGAGGCAAGCATTGTCGGCGTCGCAATCGGTATGTCATTGAAAGGATGGACTCCCATTCCGGAAATTCAATTTGGCGATTATATCTGGCCGGCATTTACGCAGATTCGCGATGAACTGGCGATGATGCGGTATCGATCCAACGGCACGTGGTCGTGTCCGATGGTTATAAGGGTTCCCGTTGGCGGTTACATTCATGGCGGACATTATCACAGTCAGTGCATCGAAGGATTCATGGCACACATTCCCGGAATCCGATTGGCGTTCCCATCCACAGCCGCAGACGCGAAAGGATTATTAAAATCAGCTATTCGGGGTGACGATCCTGTCATCTTTATGGAGCATAAAGGATTATATCGGCAAGGATATGCATCTACTCCTGAACCCGATGCTGATTATCTTCTGCCGTTTGGAGTCGCAACAATACGACGCGAAGGAAATGATCTTACGGTCGTTACTTATGGGGCGATGGTACATCAATCGCTGGAGGCTGCGAGAATGATGGAATCGAATGGCTTGAGTGTGGAGGTGATAGATTTGCGTACGTTAAATCCGTTAGACGAAGAAACAATCTATCGATCAGTCAAGAAAACCAATAAAGTTGCTGTGATTCATGAAGATACTTTGACGGCTGGTTTTGGCGCTGAAATTGTGGCACTCATCGTAAAGAATTGTTTTGCGCATCTCGATGCGCCCGTTGTACGTATAGCTGCCTTAGATTCTCCGGTTCCTTACAGTCCGCCGCTGGAAGATGCCATGTTGCCCAATAAACTGAAGATACTCACCGCCCTTGAACAACTTGCAGGCTACTGAGAAAGACATATATGCAAGTTGAAATCATCATGCCGAAAATGGGAGAGAGTATTCAGGAAGGGACAATCCTCCGATGGGCAAAAAAGCCGGGGGAGAAGATTGAGAAAGATGAAACACTCCTTGAAATCAGTACCGATAAGGTCGACTCAGAAATTCCATCGCCGGCTAGTGGGAGGTTAGCAAAGATCTTTGCGATAGAACAAGATACTGTTTTGGTAGGAACGATAATAGCCTATATTGAGACAGATTCGTCGGTTAATATAGATACATACCGAGAGATAGTACCTGAAACGACCGCGAGGATATCTCAAGAAGACGCCGACGTGCAGCGGCAGCATCAGTTGTCAACTGTTCAGGACCGGGAACAAAAACGCAGCGGCCAAAGATTCTATTCTCCGCTTGTAAAGATGATTGCAAAAAGAGAAGGGATTGCACAACGTGATCTCGAAAAAATTAAAGGATCAGGTTTTAACGGCCGAGTCACAAAGGATGATGTATTCACTTTTCTTGAACAACGGGAGCGTACTACCAACACATCTTATTCTCGTGACAGTTTATTTAGAATTCGGAGTGTCGACATCTCGGAATTAACAAAGAAATACCCATCGCCGAAGTATCGCATCGCCAAAATGGATAATCTCCAGAGAAAGATGGCAGAACATATGGTACGGAGCGTGAATATTTCGCCCCATGTCACTATTGTCGATGAAATAGATATGACCGAGATTGTGAACTTTCGTTTGAGTATATTAGAACAGTTCGAAAAGCAGCAAGGGTTTAAACTGACGTACACGCCTTTCTTTGCTTATGCGGTTGTGGGTGTGTTGAAAGAATTTCCTCTTGTCAACTGCTCGGTAGAAGGCGATACGATTATTTATAAGAACTTTATCAATCTCGGCATGGCAGTCGCATCGCCCCATGGATTGATTGTGCCTGTGGTGCGTAATGCTGAAGAGAAAAATTTTGTGGATATGGCTCGATCATTAACAGATATTACACTTCGGGCACGTACGAAGAAATTAACACCCGACGACATCGTCGATGGGACATTTTCAATCACAAATTATGGTATCTTCGGCAGTATCATTGGAACACCGATCATTAATCAGCCGCAGTCAGCGATACTCGGTGTTGGGTCGATCAAGAAACGGCCGCAGGTTGTGAAGGATGATTCTGGAATAGATTCGATTGATATTCGGTCGATGGTGTACTTAACGCTGACATTTGACCATCGTATCATTGATGGAGTAACCGGCGGACAATTCCTGTCTCGTATGAAATGGCAGCTTGAACATTTTGACTTACAATCGATAAAATAACGGCTTTGGAAATTCAGAAAACACAAAAAGATAAAGTGCCTTTGGCTCGCCTTCAGCGCCCGGAATGGCTCAAAGCAAAAATTCCGGGTGGAAGAGAATATGTCCGTCTCGATGGCATTATGCGTTCCCATAAACTGCATACGGTGTGTGAGGAAGCCCGTTGTCCTAATATGGGAGAATGTTGGAATTTAGGTACTGCAACTTTCATGATTCTTGGCGATATTTGTACGAGGTCTTGCGGGTTCTGTGCGGTAAAAACAGGACGTCCGGAGTATGGCTTAGACTGGGATGAACCAAGACGCGTTGTAGAAGCAGTTGAGTTGATGAAGATTCGACATGCGGTCATAACTTCTGTAAACCGTGATGAGCGGGAGGACGGAGGCGCACCGATATTTGCGGAAACAATACGGCTGATTCATGAGCAGGTACCGGAATGTAAGATAGAAGTGCTTATTCCTGATTTCAAAGGAAACGAAGGAGCGCTTGATATCGTACTTGCGGCAAAACCGGACATTCTCAATCATAATATAGAAACTGTTCCGCGTTTGTATCGGGTAGTGCGCCCGCAGGCAAATTATCGGCAATCGTTGGAAGTGCTTGATCGGGCAAAGAAAAAAGGATTTGTGACAAAGACCGGACTCATGCTGGGTGTGGGAGAACGAACGGAAGAAATTTTAGAAGTGATGAATGATGCTCGCTCCATCCAGTGTGATATTCTTACACTTGGACAATATCTTCAACCTTCAAAAGAACATCTTCCGATTGATCGGTATGCGCATCCGGATGAATTTAGAATGCTGAAAGAAGAAGGATTGAAGATGGGATTCCGGCATGTTGAATCCGGACCATTAGTGCGCAGTTCTTATCATGCAGCAGGACAAGTCTGAGACTCCGATGATTACAAGGTATGGATATGATGTGTATTTCACTATTGCAGCGGTATGCGTTGTTATTATTGTTATTGCACTTCTCTTTATCGAGCCGAGATCCTATCGCTACTCACTCATTGTGGTCTCACTTGCCCTTCTTGGTTTTACGACAATTTTTTTTCGTGATCCTGAACGCACCACTCCGAAAGGCGAAAATTTTATTATCGCTCCTGCCGACGGCAAAATCATCGTTCTAAAAAGAATTCATGATGATGAATTCTTCCATGCCGATGTGCAGCAGATCAGTATTTTTATGTCGCCGCTCAATGTTCATGTCAATCGCAATCCTATCACCGGAATAGTACGGCACACGCGATACGTTCAAGGGGAGTACTTTGCTGCATTCGAAGACAAGGCATCGGAAAAGAATGAGCAAATGATTGTTGGACTTGAGGGCGCGAATGGAAAAGTAATGTTCAAACAAATTGCTGGATTTGTTGCTCGGCGGATTGTTTGTCAATTAAAGACGGGTGATACGGTGAATATGGGAGAGCGGTTTGGCATGATTAAATTCGGTTCTCGTGTGGATGTGTTCTTCCCGCTGACCGTGAATGTTCGTGTTCAGATGGGGGATATCACAAAAGCTGGCGAAACAATACTGGGAGAATATGCCCAGAATGAATCGGAGAAAAAATTAAGATGAAAATTACTCGAGCGGTTGTTCCAAGCCTTTTTACAACATTGAATATTTTTTGCGGATTTCTTTCTCTTCTCAGTGTCAGCCAGGGGCGCTTTCAGACAGCAGCTTGGTTCATTATACTTGCCGCCATTTTTGATTCGCTGGATGGCGTGATGGCGCGCATTACTCGTTCATCAAGCCAGTTTGGTGTCGAACTTGATTCGCTCGCCGATGTGGTTTCATTTGGCGCGGCGCCGTCGTTTATGGTGTATCAGGCATATCTGTACACATTGGGGAATTGGGGAATTATGATAGCGGCTTTGCCTGTTGTATTTGGGGCTATTCGTTTGGCGCGGTTTAATGTTCAGTTGGTCGGATTTGACAAGGATTACTTCAATGGATTGCCGATTCCAATGCAGGCAATCACAATTTGCGCGTTCATTCTTCAATATTATGGTGACGGTTTTGGTTTGAGCGGCTGGAGTGGTTTTGGATTAACAATTCTTGTTATTGTCCTCTCATTTTTAATGGTGAGCCATGTAAAGTATGACACACTTCCAAAACTTTCTAAACGCCAGATAAAAGCTCATCCGTGGAAAGTCGTCGGACTGGTCATCGGAATGCTTATTATTGTATTTTCAAAGGGGATACTTCTCTTCCATCTGCTTGCGCTCTACATCCTCTTCGGATTAGTTAGGTTTGTTGCGCAGGGGTTGATGAAGTCATATAAAAAAACCGAGAATGAACTGAAAGGGGCGGAGAAATTCTCAAGCATCGATATATAGGAGATAAACGTGTTTCATTCAAAAGTATTTGTGACCTTAAAAAAGTCTATTCTTGATCCTCAAGGAAAAGCGGTAGAGCAAGGTATTCATTCGCTTGGCTTTGACGCCGTTGGTGATGTACGGATCGGCAAGTACATCGAGATGGACATAGATACGAATTCCCATCAAGCCGCAGAACGAATGACCAAAGAGATTTCGGATAAACTCCTTGCGAATCTCATTATGGAAAGTTATTCGTTCACGGTTGAACCTGTTCAAGAATAGCGGGATAGAGCATGGCAAAAGTTAAAATTGGTGTGATCGTTTTCCCCGGCTCAAACTGCGACCATGACGCTCATTATGTAGCTGAGACTGTCATGGGGCAGGATGCCCGGCTGATTTGGCATAAAGAAGGTTCTATCGGTAATATGGATATTGTTATTCTTCCCGGCGGATTTTCGTATGGCGATTATCTTCGATGCGGGGCGATAGCGCGCTTTTCACCGGTGATGAAGGATGTCGTTCGGTTTGCCAATAATGGTGGTTTGGTTATTGGAATATGCAATGGATTTCAAGTACTCACGGAAGCAGGATTGCTGCCCGGTGTATTGCTTCGGAATAAATCTCTCCTCTTTATCTGTAAGTATTTGCATCTTCGCGTTGAAAATGCGAATACGAAATTCACACACCAATGCGAGTCAAGGGAGATCATCGAAATTCCGATTGCCCATGGGGAAGGGAATTATTTTACCGATCCTGACACGCTCAAGCGATTAGAAGACAATCAACAAGTAGTATTTCGTTATTGCGATCGATTGGGTAATGTGACAAATGATGCTAATCCTAACGGTTCGTTGGAGAATATTGCAGGTATTATCAATGAGACCGGAAATGTACTAGGAATGATGCCGCATCCTGAACGTGCATCCGATCCGGTTTTAAAACATACAGATGGAAGAAAAATATTTGAATCTATGATTCAAAGTGTCAATTCACAATTTCAGATAGTAGAGAGTATAGTTTCAGAGAGGAGTGTGTAATATGGGATCCATTGGTGGTCAAGAACTTTTTCTTATTCTCCTTATTGTTCTCATTTTCTTCGGAGCAAAAAAATTGCCGGAGTTAGCACGAGGACTGGGACAAGGAATACGTGAATTCCGCAAAGCAGCAAAAGATGTACAGGATGAAGTCGAAAAGGAAACAAAAAAACCCGACGAGAAGAGCGATACAAAGCCGCAGGGCTGATTGCTGAATCCTGAAATCCACGTCTCCAGAGCAAATACATACAGCGAGTTCCATGAAATCATTTGATGTACTACGAGCGGAGCTTACGGCGGGAACAACGAGCTGTGAGCGCATTACTTCGGAATATCTCCGTACGATTGAAGAAAAAAAGCATCTGAATGCGCTTCTTTCGGTATTTTCTGAAAAAGCACTTGAGCAAGGGAAGATGGTCGATAAGAAGCTGCAAAATGGAACAGCCGGCCCGCTTGCAGGAATGGTGATGGCAATAAAAGATGTCATTTGCATGAAAGATGAGCGAGTGACGTGCGGGTCAAAAATATTAGAAAATTTTGTCTCTCTCTATGATGCGACCGTCGTTCAGCGTTTGCGTAACGCCGATGTTGTTATCATCGGCAAAGCTAATATGGATGAATTCGCTATGGGCTCATCCACCGAGAATTCAGCATATGGACGAGTAAAGCTTCCGCAGGATGAGACACGCGTTCCCGGAGGATCAAGCGGCGGTTCAGCGGTTGCCGTGCGGGCAGGAATGTCCACAGCTTCCTTAGGATCGGATACAGGCGGTTCCATCCGCCAACCGGCGGCATTCTGCGGAGTGATAGGATTAAAGCCGACCTATGGGCGTGTTTCACGCTACGGGCTTGTTGCCTATGCATCATCGTTTGATTCCATCGGTCCATTCTCGTTGACAACAAAAGATGCGGCGAATGTTTTTCAGGTTATAGCCGGACATGATCCCAACGATTCAACATCAGCAAAAGTGCTAGTACCGGATTATCTTTCGCAGTTAACGAAAGATGTGAAAGGTTTGCGTGTTGGAATTCCAAAGGAATATTTTGGCGATGCTCTCAATTCCGAAATTCGTCAATCGATAGAAAAGAAAATTGATATTTTGCGGAACAATGGAGCGATTATCACGGAAGTGAATCTCCCGCATACAGAATATACAATCGCCGCATATTATATTCTTGCTACTGCCGAAGCATCATCGAATCTTGCACGGTATGATGGAGCGCGGTATGGTTTCAGGAAGGAAGGTGTTCATGATCTTTCTGAAATGTATATCAAATCGAGGAGTGAGGGGTTTGGCACGGAAGTCAAGCGGCGCATTATGCTTGGCACGTATGTTCTTTCCGCCGGTTACTATGATGCATATTATCGGAAAGGTCAAAAAGTACGGCGATTGATTCAAGAAGATTTTATAAAAGCATTCGCGAAAGTTGACTGCCTCGTTACACCGACATCGCCAAGCACAGCGTTCAAGGCAGGCGAAAAGATGGATGACCCTCTGCAAATGTATCTCTCGGATATATATACTACTTCAGCAAATCTTGCCGGCATTCCCGGTATCAGCATTCCGTGCAGAGAAGATCTTCAGGGATTACCGATAGGTTTGCAGATTCTTGGACCGCATTTTGATGAAGCAATATTATTGCGAGTTGCCGATTTTTTGGAAACGGCATAATCACACACCACATCAAAAAGAGGAATATCAAAAGCCATGAGCATCCTCGTTGATAAAAAAACACGCCTTGTTGTTCAAGGAATTACCGGAAGTGAAGGGACTTTCCATACAAAGCAAATGATGGAGTATGGAACAAAAGTGGTTGCCGGTGTTACACCCGGAAAAGGCGGCACACTTTATCGAGGCAATGAAAAGGATCAATTGCCGCGCCCAGTTCGAGTATTCAATACCGTAAAAGAGGCAGTGGAAAGCGAACGGGCAAATGCGTCTGTCATTTTTGTTCCTGCCGCTTTTGCTGCCGATGCAATTATGGAATCTGCAGATGCCGGAGTCAAACTCATCGTCGCGATCACTGAGGGGATTCCGACAAGTGATATGGTGAAAGCGCATGAATATGTGTCGAGAAAGGGAGTTCGTCTTGTCGGGCCAAATTGTCCGGGTGTGATTACTCCGGGAGAAGCAAAGATTGGCATTATGCCCGGCTTCATTCATAAACCTGGGCGAGTTGGAGTCGTATCGCGGAGTGGAACTTTGACCTACGAAGCAGTCTCACAGCTTACAGAGCGAAGTATCGGACAATCTACATGTATTGGCATCGGAGGTGATCCGATCATTGGAACACAGTTTATCGATGTAATAAAACTTTTTCAAGCAGATAAGAAAACAGATGCCATCATCATGATTGGTGAGATCGGCGGGACAGCGGAAGAGGAAGCAGCAGAGTACATCAAAAAATTCGTAAAGAAACCGGTTGTTGGGTTTATCGCAGGACGCACTGCCCCTCCGGGACGACGGATGGGCCATGCAGGTGCTATTATCTCCGGTGGGAAAGGAACCGCCGACGAAAAGATGAAAGCAATGCGTAAAGCCGGAATTACCGTCGTCGATAATCCTGCCATTATAGGTGAGACGATGGAAAAACTGCTTAAAAGATTTCGTAAGGGAGAGGGTAGAAGGAAGGCAGAAGATGCGAAAAAAATATCCCGGAAAAAACACAGTGCTTTGAGCGTCAGGAAAGGAAAAAGTGTAAAGCAAAAGAGGAAATAATTCTCAATCCCTAATCTTCAATCTCTAATCTCTTATCTAAGCATGCCTCTTAAAACATGGAAAAAAATTTCTGAATCTATTCTCTTCCAAAATTCTTGGTGGATGTATAAAAAAGATGAGACCGAACTTCCGAGCTGGAAACGAGGAGAATATCATTATGTCCATACCAACGGGGCAAGTATGGTTGTGCCGGTTTTAAACGATGGCAGAATTGTTTTCGTAAATCAATACAGATACTTGAATAGCCGGGAAAGCCTGGAGCTTCCTTGCGGCGGTGTGAAGGATGGGCACACCTACGAAGAAACCGCAAAGCATGAACTCGAGGAAGAAGCAGGATTCGTTGCTCGCGTTTGGGACAGGGTCGGCGAATTTAATCCCTATAATGGTGTGACAGATGAGCTCTGCCGGGTCTTTATTGCGAAAGACCTTTGTCAAGTTCTACCGACACCGGATGATACAGAGGAGTTCGAAATACTTTTTCTGATGCCGGATGAAGTGGATGCCCGCATTGCTGCCGGGACGATTTGGGATGGAATGACAATAGCGGCATGGAATATAGCAAAAGCACGCATTTCCGGGTAATTTATCATTCCATTTTTACCACTTCCTGAATTACCTATTTTTTATGGAAGTTTGTAGAAATTATTCTATATAATCAAAACATAGAAAAAAATGCTAAAAATATTTAATTCTTTCGCTTCTCTTTTTTTGGCACAAAATATGATATTAACAACGAACATAATAAGTCCGGACTCGAAGTCCGGTATAGTGATATGAGTCACAGAATTTGATAACGTCCACTATATATTGATACAATTAATTAGATGCGTAAAGTGGGCAGGGAAAAAATTAAGAATGAACTAATTTAGCGCTTGAATATAAGATTGTGATAGTTTATACTATAGCAGAATTTTAATTCTAATAATTAAAAGGCATTGAGAGAATATGAATACCGGACAGATGATGTTGACAATAGCAGCGTTGATTCTTTTGGGAACAACTGTATTCACTGTGAATAGTAATAATTTACAACATGGAACTATTTTGCGGCAAACAGAATTAGGTATTTATGCTGTTTCTTTGGCAACTTCTGTTATTCAAAGAGCGAGTGGTATGTCTTTTGATGAAAAAACAATAGGTAATAACAGTGTTCCTACATCTATCCTTCCCGCAGCAGGAGTACTATCAACAGTATTAGGAATCGAAAGCGGCGCAGCAAATATAACTGGTCCTGCGGAAATAGCTAATAATGACACTTCGTTTGATGATTTCGATGATTATAATAATTTTATGAAAGACAGTTCTATAACAGGTGTCGAGACTTTTCACATCAGTGCGAAAGTTTATTATGTCAACCAATCTAAACCGTATTCTCTATCAGGGACGCCAACATGGCTTAAGCAAATGAATATCATGGTAAACAATACAATAAGTCGTAAAGTATTTGAAGGCATCGCAAGTGATCCCGATAAAGGCACGGACACAGTTAAAATGTCATATATCTTCAGTTTTTACTAAGAGAGTAATTTATGGGAAGTACAACAATTCTTGATGTCTTAGGTTCGATTGTAACGTTTGGGTTGCTTTTGCTTACGGCACTTCGGCTTAATGCAAGCGCTTCGGAATATTCGACCAATTATCAGGCAAATTATATGCTTCAAAGGAACATGGTCGTCCTTACCACAATGTTAGAACAGGATCTAAGGCACATTGGAGCTAATACAAATGCTACCTTGACTCAAATTCCTCCTATCACAATTGCTGATACCGGGGATTTTCGTTTTGTTGGAGATTTACAAAATGATGGAACACTAGATTCCGTGGAATACTTTTTGGGACCACCTTCAGAGTTATCTGAGACACCGAATCCGAAAGACTGTTTTTTGACCAGAGTTCAAAATGGTTCAAGCATTAAGATGAATCTGGGAGTGACCAGATTTAAAATTACATATTATAATATCACGGATCCTACTCAAATATTGCCTACTCCTGTTACAGGGGCAAATCTTGGCAATATCGGACCTATTGAAATC
>Ga0182021_10002240_pt1 | contig 22532 bp, 22 predicted proteins | sample 612E3MmetaG_FD_120493 | JGI IMG/M metagenome (GOLD analysis project Ga0182021, IMG submission 120493) | Permafrost microbial communities from Stordalen Mire, Sweden - 612E3M metaG (Illumina Assembly) | ecosystem: Environmental > Terrestrial > Soil > Wetlands > Permafrost | place: Sweden... | reverse complement strand
CCCATCCTCATCGAACCGGATCGCGAGAAGAAGGTATTCCTGCTGTGGATGACGGATTTCTTCCGCCGTCAACTGGAGCGCACCGGGTCGATCCTGGGGATTCCGATTCCCGAGTACATGTAGAGAAGACGTCTCGCCAAGGCGCCGAGTCGCAAAGAAGAACCCGCAAAGACAGACGATCGTTTTCTGAAAAGTTCGTTGCGATCTTCTCTTTGCGCCTTGGCGCCTTGGCGAGAAACGTTTTCTTGTTCGCTCTGCGATTAGCGCCGCAGCATTTCCCGCAAGGCCTCGAAGGAAATGGCCCAGGCGATGCTGGCTCCGTCGTAGCCCTTGAGCTCGACTTCCCTTCGGACGAAGCAGTTCCGCGCCGCGATCGGCAGCTCGTGATGGGTGCGCTCTCCCAGCGCCGCGCCAAGGCCGAGGCCCTTGGTGGCCGATTCCAGGCGGAAAGCCGTGTTGACGGTATCGCCGAGCGCGGTGTAATCGGTGCCGCCCAATATCGCCGGACCGGTGTTTACGCCAGCGCCGATGCGCAGCGGTGCCGGCAGCGCGAGCGCGTGGCTGATCTCCGCCGTGGCCGTGTCGATCTCGCTTGCGGCGCGCAGCACCCGCCACACGTCCTCGCCCACCCGCTCCGCACGATCGTGTACCCACACCGCCATCACCGCGTCGCCGATGTACTTCTGCGCCCAGCTTCCCATCCGCTGTGCGATCTGCCCGCTGCGCAGGAACCAGGTGCCGATGGTTTGGGAGAGCGCGGATTCCGGCAGGGTGCGCGCCAGTGCCGTGAAATCGCGTATGTCCACTACCAGAATGGTGCTCAGGGAGTGGGTGTGCAGCGCGTTGGTGGGCTCGTTCCTGAGGTCCGCAACGGAGGCCGCCTGCACGGATTCGGCGCGCGCGGGGCGGCGGAAAATCAGTGGCTGATCGGCGAACAGGAGCTTGTCATGGTCGCCGAGCGCGACTGGAAAGCTCACTCGGGTCCCATTGACGAAGGAACCGTTGCGGCTGCCCAGATCGACCAGGGCGAGTTCGCCGCCGTCCCTGCGCTGGATCAGGGCGTGCAGCCGCGATACTGAGCGGCTGTCAAGCATCACGGCACACCCCTCGCCGCGCCCAATGGCCCAAGACTGCCCCTCGCCCAGGGGAAACCGCTGCCCGCTCGATTCCACCATCACGAACGGGGTCCACGCCGAAGGAATCACCGTTCACCAATCTAGCAGACCGCACCCCGGGTTCCCTCGGGTCACCTTGAGCCGCGAACTGGGGCAAAAGTCCTAAATTCCTTGTTTTGTACTAATACGGGCGGCTCCTTTCAGTACAGGCAGTACAAAATAACAGCTTTTTTGAGTCCTGCGCGGGCTAAACTGTATCCAGAAAGTGCCGATAGGTTCTCAGGGGATGCATTGAATGGGCATTTATCAGGTTTTCGTCTACCTTCAACTGTTGGATCTGTTGACCACTCTGCTCGGTTTTCGATTGGGCGCGGCGGAAGCCAGTCCGTTCGTCCGGCTGATGATGCATGCCGGGCCTCTGAACGCCGTGATCGCCTCGAAGATGCTGGCACTGGGGATCGGCGTTCTTTGTATCTACACCAATAAATCTCACGTCATCCGCTGGATTTCTTACTGGTACGGTGGGCTGGTGATCTGGAACCTGATGGTGATACTGGCTGCTTCGGGGCACATCGCCGGCTGAAGGGGCGCTCAACTGGCCGGGAACAGGCCCGGCAATGCCTTAAACGGCGTACTTCCACATCGCGCGCCTGCTTTCAAGTTGCGGACTACCATACGGCCGCCCTCGTCCAGGACCAACTGCAACAGAGGCAGGTCGCGTTCCTGGACCACGTAATTGCCCGTCTGCATGGCCCACGAATCCCTATAGCGGGAGGTGACGTAGGGATTCTCGGCCACCGCGCGAATACGGAACTGGGCGGTAGAGGGCTCGTAGTTGGCGTAGCTGAAACAGCGCCCCACACACGCCCGGTCGATCATGTGGACCACGGCGAAAGTGTGCAAATCGGGATCGTCCACGCCGCTGACAATGCGCTGGCCGGCCGGGAGCCGGGAGATCGCGTCATCCACACGGTCCTCGATGACGTTGAGGATCTTCTCGTCACGGTACAGGAACCCGAAGAAAACCACTGCCACCAGGGCCAGGGCATAACGCTGGAAGGCGCGCGGGCGGGCGGCGGCGAGGAGCGCGCAAACACAGATGCCGGCCCCGAGCGACATGCGTTCGGCGATGTATACCAGGCTGTGCTGGAAGCCGGGCAGCAGGATCGTGGTGGGCAAAATGGACACTGCCGCCGCGCTGATCGCGCAGCACTGGAAGGGAATGCCCGACACCACATTCCGCGGGCCGGAAGCCTTCAGCAAATCCAGGCACAGCATGCCCCAGAGAATGACCAATCCCACCAGAATGACGCAATACTTGCCGTCGAAGACCCAGACCTGGTCGGCGCCGGTGGCCATATTGATCTGCTGTGCCGACCAGTACGAGCGCATCGTATGCCCCACCACAATCTGCAGCACCACCATGCCCAGCAGGCAGCCGGCGGTAACATAAACCCGCGCCCGCGGCGAGATTCTCCACGCCAGCCATTGGTACAGCATCAAGCCGACGGCCCACAAAACTGGCAGGGCGTGAGCCGTATAGGCAAGAACCAGAAGCAGCGGCACGGCGAGGGCGGCGCGGCGCGGGCGCCACTCCCAAACTACGGCGAGCACCCAGAGACACAGGCCCATACTGAGGTAGAAATTGAAGAAGCCCACGTGGAAAACCCAGCCGTAGGCCAGCATGGCGATGCAAGGCAGCATGTGCCAGGCAGGCCGGCCGCCCACTGCGGAAACAAACCGGAAGGCCCCCCATACGAACACCAGCACGGCAACCGAGACCGCGATGCGCTGCGCCGCTCCGGCGCCGAACAGGCGGAACAGGCCGCTCAGCATGAGGTCGAACAGAACATTCGTGGTCTGGCTGACGATGACCAGTCCCTGGGCGCGCCCGCTTTCGATCAACTGGGCCAGCCACGCATTGTAAATGTGACTGGATAGATCGCCAGCCTGCACCCGCGGCTGCCAGTAGACCGGCGCCAGCAGCAGGACGGACAACGCAACATACCACCGCTTTCGCATTCAACTATTCTCCAGGCGGAGTTTCGGGAGGCGCGACGCCGAACAGGTTCCACATGGCGGAATGCTGCGTCCCCATACGTCACCCGGATGCTCTAACAGGAGGCGGCGTATGGTGTCGTAGATGGACTGGAAGTAGGCGGCAACCTGAAGAATGGAAACCGGGGCCGGGGCAATGCTCCGCGCTTGGATTCCGCAACCGGCCATCGTGGCGGCGACCGCCGTGACGGTACGGAACTCGCGCCTGGAGAGTGGGGCCGTCATGGCCGGCCCCGGAAGCTCTTGTAATCTGTTTGGGGTAACGCTACCAGCATGTCCAGCGAGGTTTCCGGCAGCGTCCGGCAAGCCAGTTGGATCAGCGTAATGAGCGGCGGCTGCGGCGGCGAGAGAGCAGCATGACGAGCGTTACGCCGGCGCCCAGCCACATCGCTCCTTGGATTGCGAGGTCCATTCAGTTACTCCTTTCGTGATCTTGGGTTCCTTTGGATGATTACCGGGAATTTCTGCGAGCCCGGCGCCGCTTCAAAAAGAGCATCATAATGCCCCCAGCCGCGATCCAGATACCCGCCTGTACTAGTGTGTCCATCGTCTATGCGCTCCTTTGCGTATCATCCCATGGTTTTCATCATGGGGAATAGGTACTTGAAGACCTGTAACAGGCCTGGCCCGGCCGCCACAATCAGCATGGACGGCAAAATGAAAAAGAAAATCGGAAACACCAGTTTGACGCCGACTTTGCCGGCGCGCTCCTCGGCTTCCTGGCGGCGGCGCACGCGCAGGAAATCGGAATGGGTGCGCAGGCTTTCCCCCATGCTGGTGCCGAAGCGGTCGTTCTGCACCAGGATGGCGACCAATTTGCGAAACTCGGCCTCGCCGGTTCGTTCGGCAAAGTTCCGCAACGCCTCGCTGCGCCGTTTTCCATGACGCATTTCCAGGGTGACGAGGGACATCTCATCGCTGAGTTCCGGATGGCTGCCGTAGAGCTCGCGGGCGACGTGAGAGATGGCCTGGTCCAGGCCCAGGCCGGCCTCGATGGAAACCACCATCAGATCCAACGCGTCGGGCAGTGCGAGGCGCAGAACTTCCTGCCGCTTGGCGACTTTCTTTTCCAGGAAGAAGCGCGGCAGAATCCAGCCGGCGCCGATGCCGGAGGCCATGAGGCCCAATTTCATGACGGGATTGTCCGGCATCCTGGCTTCGAGCATGATGCACAACACCAGCATGACCAGAGTGACCATTATGCGCAGACCGTAGAAAACCGGCAGCGCGCCTTCCGAACGGAAGCCGGCGCGGATTAGGTCGGCCTTCAGGTTGGCGACCTCGGCATCCGAAGAGGGCACGCGCGACCCGACGCCGTGCAGGAAGGTCACCAGAGTGCTGGGCTCGGTCTCGCCACCGGACTCCATCAGGCGTTCGGCATCGCTGGCGATGACCGGCGTGCCCAACTGCCGCATGAACCGGCTGGGCTTGTAGATGAGACGATAACCCACCCAGCTGAGAATGAGCAGCAGCATGAGGAACGCGCATATCGAAAACAGTACCGGATGATCCATATCAGACCTTGATGTTGATGATCTTCTTGATGAAGTAATTTCCCAGGATCTGCGCCACGATGGCGCCGCCGATCAGAAGCTTGCCGTCGGAATCTTCGGCCATCCCCTGCAGATAGCCGGGGGCCACAAACAGCAGACAGCACATGGTGGCCACCGGCAGTACGGTCAGAATGGTGGCGGTAAGGCGCCCGTGGGCGCTGGCCGCTTTGACTGCTCCCTTGAGGCGGAAACGCTCGCGAATGACGTAGGCGAGACGGGCAAGAATCTCACTGAGGTTGCCGCCGGTCTGCTTCTGCAGCAGCACCGACGACGTAAAGAAGCGGACGTCGAGCAGGGGAACGCGCATGGTGAAATTGCGCAACGCGATATCGATGGGCGCGCCCAGGTTCTGCTCGTTGAAAAGCGCGCGGAACTCCTGCCCCAGCGGATCGGCCATCTCCTCGCCCAGCATTTCCAGGCTGATCGAGAAGGCGTGGCCGGCGCGCATGGAGCGCGCCAGGAAGTCCAGCGCTTCGGGGAATTGCTCTTCCAGAGTGGCCAGCCTCTTCTTGCGCTTGGAACGCACAATGAGGTATGGAATCGATCCGAAGACAAGAGCCAGGACAACCGGTGTGGCGACGCCGATGACGTCCAGCCACAGACCCAGGAGCACGCCCGGAATCATCATCAGCCCCATGGCGGTCAACAGGCGGTTGGCAGTCCAGTTCAAGCCGGCCTGCTGGATCTGCTCCTCCGCGTGCTTGGAAAACTGCAGGCTGACAAGCAGCCGCTTGAAACCCGTGGGCTTGTCGGAATCGATTTCCTTCAGCAGGTTGCTGACAGTGATGTTCTCGTCGCCCGAGGCGGTGTGCAGCATGTCCACCACCTGGCCCTTTCGCCGGGAGTCCACATACTTCTGCCCCACGCTGACCGCCAACAGCGCCAGCGCGAACACCACGACGAAGACCACCACCAAGGGGAGGAACATCAGTTAATCTCCACAACCGTTTGAAACATCTGCGTGGGTAGAACGATGCCGCACTGCTTGAGGCGATCGAAGAACTTGGGACGGATGCCCGTGGCGCGGAATCGGCCCCTAACCTTGCCGGACTCGGTGATGCCGGTCTTCTCAAACAGGAAGATATCCTGCAACGTGATGATGTCCTGCTCCATGCCGATGACTTCGGTGATGTGGGTGACGCGGCGCGTTCCGTCGCTGAAACGCGAGGTCTGAATGAACAGGTCGACCGCGCTCGATATCTGCTGGCGGATGGAGCGGATTCCCATGTTGGAGTTGGCCATGCCCACCATGACCTCCAGGCGGCCCAGGCTATCGCGCGGTGTATTGGCGTGGATGGTGGTGAGCGATCCATCGTGACCCGTGTTCATGGCCTGCAACATATCCAGGGCTTCTTCCGAACGGACCTCGCCGACGATGATCCGGTCCGGCCGCATACGGAGGGCATTGATGACCAGTTGGCGGATGTGGATGGCGCCGGTGCCCTCCACGTTGGCGGGACGGGTTTCCATGCGCGCCACGTGGGTCTGCTGGAGGCGAAGTTCGGCGGCATCCTCGATGGTCACGATGCGCTCGTCTTCGGGAATATAGGAGGATAGCGCGTTAAGCAGCGTGGTCTTACCGGAACCGGTGCCGCCGGAAATCAGGATGTTGAGGCGCGCCTTGACGCAGCCCTTCAACAGTTCCAGCATGCCCTCGGTCAGCGCCATCTTGGCCACCAGATCCTCGCCTTTCATCGCGTGGCGGCCGAAGCGGCGGATGGAGAGCAGGGGGCCATCCACCGCCACCGGCGGGATGGCGGCGTTGACGCGCGAACCATCGGGCAGACGTGCATCCACCAGCGGCGACGATTCGTCCACCCGGCGTCCCACCCGCGATAATACTTTTTCGATGATGCGCAGCAGGTGCGCGTCGTCCTTGAATTCCACCGGAGTGCGGTAGAGTTTGCCGCCGCGTTCCACGTACACCAGGTGCGGCGTGGTGACCAGGATATCGCTGATGGTGGGGTCTTGCAGCAGCGGTTCCAACGGGCCAAGGCCGAAGACCTCATCCAGAATTTCCTCGATGACGCGGTCCTTCTCCACCAGGCTGAGAGGCGTCTTCTCTTCCTCCACCAGTTTGGCGACGGCAGCGCGAATTTCCGCCCGCACGCGTTCGCCGGCCATGGAAGACAGCGCTTCCAGATTGATGCGATCCAGCAGCTTGCGGTGCAGCGTGAACTTCAATTCCTGATATTCGGGAGTGGAGCCCTCGCGCGTGAAGAGGCGATTTACCCAGCCGCTCTCCCGGTTGTCGCCGGACCTTGTTCCGTGGTCTATCATGGAAGCCATCGTGGTTTGCCTCTCAAATGAACACTCTTATTCGAACACTTTCATCCGAGCACTTTCATCCGAACAGTGCGAAGCGTTTCTTGCCGTTGGGCGCCGAATTGTCCTCGTCTAGATTCGCCAGCTTCATGGCGAGCCTTGAGATCTGCTTCCCCAGGTCCGAAGTCCGCGAGAGCATGCGGCCCTCCGCGTAGGTTTCGTATAACTCCGGATAGTCGTTGGCCACGGTGCAAAAAATCGGCGTGCCAAGCATTTTTTCGAGTTCACCGGGCGTGATGTCCAGCCGCTTGGGGGCGCGGTTGAGTATCAGCTTGATGCGGTGCTTGCCGTAACCGCTGTCAATCAGCGTCTGGATGATCTGCTTGGATTGGTGCAGCGCGGGGACTTCCAGCGTGGTGACCAGGCAGGCTTCATCGATTTCTTCCAGCGCCGTCATCCCCAGATGGGTGAGGCTGCGGCCCAGATCGACCAGGGTCCAATCGTAGTGGGGACGCGCGAAGCTCAGCACCTGGCGGATCTGCTCGTCCTTGGGCTGGTGTTTCGAGGCCAGGGCTATCGGAGAGGAGACGATCTCCACGCCGGGGAGGCCGTTGGAAACCAGCGCCTTCCAGTAGTGAATGTCCAGACGGTGCAGGTTGGTGACCGCATCCAAAATGGAATAGACCGACTTGGTCTTGGTAATGAACGCCACCATCCCGGCGTCGAGATCGAGATCGGCCAGCAGGACTCGCTGATTCATCCGGCCCAGCTCGGCGGCCACGTGACAGACCAGTGTGGTGGCGCCACAGCCGCCCTTGGCGGACAAGAAACCGAGAGACTTGCCTCCGCCTTTCGCCCCCTCGCGCCGCCGGCTGCGTTCCATGCTGCGCCGCTCGAGCGACTTCTTGAGCGGCTCCTGCAACGGCGGGTAGAGATATTCGTTGATGCCGGCGCGCAGCGAGGAGAGGATGGCATCGGCATCCGCCCTGGTGTTGAGCGCGATGATCATGGGATCGCCGGCGGCGGCCCTGATGGAAGCCACCAGACCCTCCAGAGGTTCCGTCCACCCGCTGATATCCACCAGCACGACGTCCGGGCGCATGCGCTCCAAACGGTCTAGAAAGTTGCCGACATCGCCCACATCCTGGTGTTCGACGATAATGCGGAATGGCAGATCGGCAAGGGTGGCCTGCGCCTGGTCCCATAGCTCCCGATTTTCAATTGCCAGGCCGATCGTCAGCGGATACATGTAATATCTCCCGGTCGCCGGATCACTTAGCGGCGCCTCCGGTAGAGGACGGCGTCAAGCCCGGGTTCACGGATGGGGCCGCCGGAGCGTTGGGTACGATCAGGAACTGAGGGTTGGCCGGCGGAGCCGCCTGGCCTTCTTTGCGCTGCTGGATTAACTGCTCGATCGGTATCGAGTCCGTGGGCGGCTTGACCGGCACCGGCCCGGTCTTGTCGATCCCCGGCGTGTGCATTTCAAAATCGCTATTCTTAGTCATGAACGGGAGCGGCATGTTGAGCGCGGGCACGGGCTGCCCGACGGGAATCGGCCGCACCAGTTCCGGTGTGACGATGACCAGCAGCTCGGAATTGTTGCGCTTCGTGGAACGGCTGGTGAACAGCTTGCCGAGCAGCGGGATGTTGGCCAGACCGGGGATTTTGCTGATCGTCTCCGTCAGCCGGTTGTCCAGCAGGCCGGCGATTACAAAGCTCTGTCCGCTCTCAAGTTCGACTTCGGTCTGGATGCGCCGCGTGCTCATGGCGGGAATCGTGGTGCCGGAGAAGATGACCGCGTTGCCGAAGTCGAGCGAGCTGACTTCCGGGGCAACCTGGAGTTGTATGGTGCCGCGGGGTGTGATGCGCGGCAGGAAACGAATGCGGATACCGAACTCGCGGAAGGAGATGGTGACCGTGTTGCCCCCGAGGCCCGGCTGGACCATGGGGAAGGGGAACTCGCCGCCGGAGAGGAAGCTGGCCTCCTTGCCGTTGATGGCCAGAAGATTTGGCTCGGCCAGGGTTTCAAGTAGTGCCTTCCCCTCCAGCGCCTTGATGGATGCCGCCAGGTTCAGGTCTTTGCGGAACAACAGAACGCTCAACATGTCGGAGAGGCTGACGGTGCCGAAGGTGTCGACGGTGGGACCGGTGAACTGTCCGGTGCCGATCGCGGTGGACTGGTTGAAAGCTCCGGAAGCGAAACCGACACCCAGGTCGGTGCTGGCGGTGCGGTCCACATTACAGAAACGCACCCTCAACAGGATCTGCTGCTCCACGGGAGGAACCTCGACCCGCAGCAGGTTGACCGTTTTGCCGAGCGAGGCCGTAATCGCCATCACGCGGTCGGCCGCCATCACGTCCTTCACCGTGCCGCGCACAAAGGCCGTCTCGTTTTCGAAAGCGACGTTGATATCCTCGTTGGGGAAATCGCGCGCCAGTTGCTGCCGCACCGCGTCCAGCTTCAGGGGGCTCAGACGCACGGTCAGGTCGTAGAGCAGGCGGTTGCCGCCTTCCTGCCATACGATGAGCGAAGTCTCGCCCGCGGCCTTGCCGTTGATCAGGACTTCCTTGGGGTTGGCGGCGACGACTTCGATCAGCTCGCCGTTGGCCACCGAGATGCGCTGGATCTTCGTCGGACTATCGATGATCAGGCTCTTGCCGACGGTGACCACCAGCTTGCCCGGCCCGCCGGCAAGCGTCACCTCCTGCGGCTTGGGATTCTCCTCGCCGCTGGCGCGGCCGATCGGGGCGTCCAAGAGCCAGACGGCCGCCACGAGGACACCTGCAATGCAAAGTCGCGACACTTATTTAACCTCCGGAGTTCCACCGAATTTCTGTTCCTTCTTGCTGTTCCCGGAGATGATCTCCATGACGAAGGGGATCTCCTTGGGGGGAAGCACCACGGCCGGTACCGGAGCGGCGCGCCTGGGCGCGGCAGCGGGGCGCGGCAGTGGCGATTCCGATGGCATAGGCTGCAGTTTTCCATTGGCAAAGAGGCGCTGCAGCGCGGTCCCGGGAGTCTTGGCGATCTCGTGGTCCAACGGATTCCGAAGCACCAGTTGGATGGCGGTCGCACTGGAGGCCAGGCTCAGTTGCTCGGCCTGCGTCGGGGTGACCAGCATGTTGACTACTTGCACCGCGATGGGCTTGCCTTCCGCGTCCTTCTTGAAATCCTGGCCGGCGGAGAGCACTTCGATATTCTGCAACAAGGTCTGGGTTAGAGTCCCCAGGGTGGTGTTGCCTCCGGGCGCGGTGCCGGAGATCAGGATGTCGACGTGCGTGCCCGGCACCACGAAGCCCGCCACACCCACGACTTCATTCACGCGGACGGCCACGGCGCGCATCCCCGGCGGAATCATCGTGGCCATGCCACCGCCCGCGCCCCTCGGCGCCAGGCGCGATGAGATGATCGGCTCCTTGGCGAAAACCGCCGTGATGACGCCACGGCCGATGACGTCCTTGACCTGGGTCGTGGCGCCTACCGGCATCGCCCCCGGCCAGTCGGCCAACTTGACGTCCTCCTCTTTCAACACGGTGCCGAGTTCGAGATCTTTGGTCGCAAGGACAACCTGCGTCAGCGCGGGACCGGCAATGGGAGGCGCCGGCCGGTTTATCAGCACGCGGTACAGCACCAGGCTGGCGCCCGCGGCCACGAGAAACGCGAAAGTCAGAACACCTAAAAATCGTTTATTCATCTGGATCCCTGCTTCACCGGGTTCGATCTACCGGCGCCGGCTGCCCGAAAACATCTGCTCGCGGTCGTGCTTGGAAAACGACTCCGCCGCGACGCGCCCCCGGTCCTTCTCTGGTCCGTTGACGCGCCGCGGCTTATCGCTTGTTTCCAAACTCGTTCCCAAGGCACGCCGGCGGCGACCGCAAGTGAGCCGGCATGCCCCTGGAGTTATATTAGATGGCCGCGTTGGCTGCCGACAACTGGGCGCTGGTCTTTACCCAGATCCCCTTCACGCTGCCGCCGGCGCCGATGAACAGGGCCGCCGATGCCAACGCCACAAATGCCATGAGCAGGGTGTATTCGATGAGATCCTGGCCCTGTTCGTCATTCCATAGATTGCGCAAAAACGTCATTGTGTTCGCTCCTAAGTTTTGGGTTTGGTTTCTGTGATCCTGTGACCACTTTTCAGGGTTTTCGTGACCTCACGATCACGGCCTTCTCCGCTGCCACTATTGGTCGCGGATACTTGAACGCCCCCGGTCCGCGACACGGACCGGAACACTAGCGCGATGCCGTCGTCATAAACCACGCGCCAGTGGCTGGACTCCTTCAGCGCGCCGGTCAACGGTGCGCTGGGGGGCATTAAGATGGTGTCTACACCGAAGCCGCTGAGGGTTTTCTCCCAGCCGTACTTCACGTTGAGGACATCGATGTACTTGTATTCGAAATCGTCGCCGTAGAAATCGCTGCGCCCGTCCACGTAGACCTTGTGCGCCGGGTACAGGCGATAGATGAGATAGTCGCCCCATTCGTCGTGGGTGAACACACGCCCGGCGGGGTCGCTTCGCAGCGTAGCCAGCGCGCCGGCGGGATAGAATGTGGGGTCGAACTCGGCACGGAACTTCTTGGGCGGGTGCGGCGCGTAGACCAGCGCGGCCAACAAAAGCACGGCGAGCACGCTTACCAGGTGCAGGCGGGGGATGGCTTCAGTTTCCGCCGTCTCCGCACACACCCCGTTGAACTTCCGGGCCGCCGCGCGAAGCCAGGCGGCCACGTTCAACTCCGGCACGCGGAGCAGCCACTGTTGAATGGCGGCGGCGGCGGGCGGCGCGGCGACGATGGCGAAAATCGGGATATTGCGCGCCGCCAGCAATGCGCCGTGCGCCCACACGATCAACAGCAGCGCCTCGGTGAAGCGGCCCTGGCGCAAGTTCCAAAACATGGCGGCCACCGCCATCACAAGCATCGCCTCGAAGAAAAGCGCCGTCGGGTCGTGGAAGCTGAGCGAGAGGAATTCGATGATGTGCGCTGAATTGTACGGGTCGCCCAGGTACTTCATCATGTGCACGTGCAGGTGGTACGTGTACGGGTTCACCAGGCTGGCGGCCAGGCAGGCGAACGCGCTCAGAAAGTAGCGGCGCGCCCGTAACCATGCCGGCCGCCGGTCCGCCGCGTCGGGGGAAAAGACGAGGTGCAGAATCTCACCGCCGCCATAGGCCAGAATCATCAGTGTGCCGACGAAGAAGCCGGCGTGCAGGTTGGCCCAGAGAATGGTCACCACGGGAAGCGCCGCCAGAATCGGCACACCCAGCAGGCGCGTGCGGCCTTCGCGCACCAATTCCAGCGCGGCATAAAACATTACCAGGAACAGCAGCGTGAAGAGATGCGGCCGCGCCAGCCAGTGAATCGAAGAGGCGGCGGCCGCGATCATGGTGACCGCCAGGGCGACGATGGGGTTGGCCTTGCGCCGCACCAGCAGATACAGGCAGAGGAAGGTGGTCGACACCATCAGAGTGCCGAACAACACCACCGCCATCAACCCGCCCAGCGCATTCAGTTTGGCCAGGAAAACGTCACTCAACCATTCCCACGCGAGCCAGGGAGCGCCGGGTTTGGTGAAAGAAAAGACGTCGCGGGAGGGAACCCATCCGTTGGCGATAATCCACTCGCCAGTCCGGATGTGCCAGCCGGTGTCGCAATCGCCCAGCAGCGTCTTCGCTCCGTCCATGCGTCCGAACAGGTACAGCAAGGGCATGAGAAAGGCGAAGTCCGCCAGCGACGGCAGAAACTTCACGGCGATCTGTGAACGCGCTTCCATTTCTCTCTGCTTCTCCAGCTCTCTCAAGCCATCCACGAACTGGCCGCCGGACGCACGGCTTCATAAGCTCGAATCCGGTCGTGGAACGACCGGAAATCCATATAGTTGACGCGCAGGGCGATCAACGGGAATTTCTCGGCGGAATTGGTAATCCGCATCACCGCACCCTGACAGTGAATACATTTTTGGCCGAACCCATGATTGGCCGGCAGTTCGATTTCGACAGTGACGATCTGGCCGATCGACGGAACCGGAAGCTCCGCGTCTACGCCGCGCCATGCAATCAGAACGCCGCTGCGACTGATGTTTTCCGTATACATGGCGCTCTGCGTCCAAAGCGCTGGCGACGATACATGGCACCGGAGCCTGATTTCGATTCGCGGGCTCTCACGTCGATTAATGTTCTTCATTTCTTTTGCTTCGACATGCCGAATTTAGCTCGGTCGGGGAGTCGCATCAATGCCGTAAATAGGCTATAACCTTATGTTGCCGAAGGTTAGCAGAAAAAATAACCGTTGCGATGGCACCGCGGGGGGAGGGTCCGGCACGCAACGGTGGGCATGCGATGTCGTCTTTGGATTACAGATTAATCTTAAGAAGATAATACCGGGCTATTACCGTCTATTTATGGGACACTAGGGAGGCCTCTACTTACGTGAATATATTGGGATTAACTATCTGATAATAAATGGTTTATCGGAAAACGATTTCCTCACATTCCGAGCCACAGTACCGAAGGTGGTACGGGATATCAATGATAATTTTGGATATTTTCATCGAAAATGTTATTGACAACCGAAGTGAATAAATAGACAATCTCAGAGAAAAGCGAAATTCCAGAAAGCGCGCTACCGTCCCGGAGAAGTTCGTGTTGCGCGTCGATTCGGTGGTTGGGCGGATCTGCTTTTTAAGAGGTGCAATATTATTTATGACGCGAGTTCTTCTGTATAGCGACGAACCCATCCTGGCCAAAGGCTTGGAGTCCGTTTTGCGCCAGATCGATGGTTTCGAACTGTTGCCTACCAGCAACACGCTGGCCTCCTTGATGGAGCAGATCACGCAAGGCGCGCCGGATCTGGTCCTGATGGACTTGACCGCGGAAATCACCTTCGCCGTATTGAGCGACATGAAGCACGCCATGAACCGTTCACGGATCGTGCTTTGGGTAAACTCGATCTCGACCGAACTGGCCTTCCAGGCGATGGGGTTGGGCGTGCGCGGCATTCTGCGCAAGACGCTGCCCACGGAACTACAGGTGAAATGCCTGCAAAAGGTCCAGTCGGGCGAACTGTGGTTTGAAAAGGCGCTCACCGACAGCTTCCTGTGCGCCCGCCGCGTGGCGTTGACCCAGCGCGAAGGCCAGTTGGTCAGCCTCCTGTCGCAGGGCTTGAAGAACAAGGAAATCGCCACCACCCTGATGATTTCCGAGGGCACCGTAAAAGTATACCTGTCGCGCCTTTTCCAGAAGGTCGGTGTGAAGGACCGTTTCGAGCTGGCCCTGTTCGGCTTGAAGAATCTGACTACCGGGCAGTTGCCGGTCGGCGAGAAGGGTCAACGGCTCGGCGCCAGCGCCATGCCCGGCCTGCGATCGCTGGTGCTCGACCGCCCGCTGGAGCAACAGCGCGTGCAGCAGGAACCGCAGCGCTTCGGACCCCCGCTGCGTCCGGTAGTGAATCGGTTCTGAGAATTACGAAAGACGCGTGGCGGGAAAAAAGGGCGGCCGGAAACGGCCGCCCTTTTTCCGTTTTGGAGGGTTGCGGTGGCATGGGACGCCGGCAGCCGGAAGTTGAAAGCGGCCAGCCAGTGTCCAGCGCTGCCGGACACCTGGCGCCCTTTCGGGGCGGCGCGGTAATGTAGAAGAGTGGAAACCCGCAAAGACATCGCCGGCCTTCAAAAGCGCGTGCTCGTTTATGTCGTCTGGTTCGCTCTGGCGGTCATGCTGCTTTCCCGCGTCTCCCTCAATATCGTCGATCTGGACATCTTCCACCAAATGGCCCTGATCCGCGAAAGCCTGGCCCTGGGCTACATCCCCACGGCCGACCACTTCTCATACGGCCCTACCCAGCCTTACGTGGTCCACCATGAATGGGGATCCGGCGCCATCGCCTACTTCGTGGCCACCCGCTTCGGAGCGCCCGGCATCCTGCTGCTCAAGTACCTCCTCGCAGCGCTGCTCGCCTGGTTGTGCGTCGCCACCGCCAGATCCCGCAACCGCGACCCGCTGCCCGCCCTCTGCTGGCTCGCCCCCATCGCCATTTTTTTCGCCGGCGGCGCCTTCTCTCCAATCCGCGGGCACCTCTATTCGTTGGTTTTCACGGCCTGCCTGCTCTACTTTCTGGAGGGCGACCGCCGTGGGAATCGCCGCTGGATCGCCCTCTGGCTGCCGCTTTCCGTCCTGTGGTTCAATCTCCACGGCGGCGCCTTCGTCGGTGTGCTCCTGCTCGGCGCCCACGCTTTCGAACAACTCCTCCGCGGATCGCGCTGGCGTCACCTGATCCTGGTAGCCGCCGGCATGCTGGCGGCCGCCATGGCCAATCCGTACGGTGCCCACTACTACCCGTATCTGTGGCAAGCCCTCCGCATGTCCCGCCCCGGGATCGGCGAGTGGAGGCCCGTCTGGGACTCTCTCCTGTCCCCCAATTCCGTAGTCTTCCTGTTGTCTCTGCTGCTGCTTCTCTACCTGGCCGCCCGGATCGGCCTTCGCGCCATGCCCGGAATCGTCATCCTCTGCGCCACCGCCGCCGCCAGCGCGCTCCACATACGGATGTTCCCCTTCTTCGGCATCGCGTGGGCCTGCTACGTACCCTGCTATCTCCTGGCAAGTCCTCTCGCCCCACGCCTGAAAGCCTGCTTCGAGAGGCCCCCGCTGCTGCTCCAGGCGGCCTGGACGATAGCCGCCATGTTCTTTCTGAATGTCGCCATCACCTTCCACCCTTGGATCCTGCACGTCCCCGGGGAGGGCACGCCCGATGAGATCGTTTACCCCACCGGCGCGGTTCAATACCTGGCGGACCACCAGTTCCGCGGCAATGCCATGGTTCCCTTCGAGTACGGCGCGTATGTTTCCTGGAAGCTCTACCCCGCCGTTCGAGTGGCCTTCGACAGCCGCTACGAAGCCGCCTATCCCAATCCGTGGGTAGACGAGGTCTTCCGTTTTTACGCGGCCGGCGCCGGATGGCGGCAAACCCTGGCTGGACATCCCACCGACGTGGTCCTGGTGCGGCAGCGGGATCCGGTGGCTCGCGCCATCGCCGGCATTCCCTGGCAGCGCGTGTACATCGACCGCAGTTACTCCATCTATGCCAGGCCCGGCCTGAACCTGCCCCCCGTCGATTATCACGACCGGGTCTTTTCAGCGCGCTTCCCCTGACAGGACTCCCGCGGGAGAGGTGGGAGACGGACAAGACTGCTTTGTCCCTAGCGGGCGCAGCAGGGCATGGTGGTGATGATGTCGGGGAGATCCGACTTCGGTTTCAGGTCGGCGCCGGCGATGAAGTAGCGGTCGGCGGAGAGGCGGCGGTAGATGGCGCCGGCGACGCCGGCGGCGATGGGGCCGCTGACGTTGGTTCCGCCGGTGAGCATGACCACGACCACCAGGCGATGCGCGCCCACCTCGTTGAACGAACCGAACCAGCCCATGTGGCTGGCGGTCTGGAAATCGGTGCAGGTGCCGGTCTTGCCGAGGATCGGTTCGGTGGCATCGTAGCCGGCGCGGCGGGCGGTGCCGAAATCGACGGCGCCGCGCATGCCGAACTTGATGTCCTCGATGCCGGTGGGGGCGAGTTGGAGCGGATGTTTCACCTTGGGTGTAAAGCTATCGACATCGTCCTGGGTGCGGGGATATTGCAGATAGTACATGGTGCCGCCATTGGCGATGGTGCTGAGCAGGGCGGCGAGCTCCAGGGGCGTCATGGAAATGCCGGTGCCGAAGCTGGTCATCATACCGACGCCTCCATGCTGAGGAGTTTCGAGGGGGAGGAAGCCAGGCTGCTCGCCGGGAATATCGAGGCCGGCTTTCTCGCCGAGTCCGAGCATTTCCGCATAGTGGTGAACGCGGTCGAAGCCCAGCCGGGTACCCAGAATATTGAAGTACTGGTTGTTGGAGCGAGCCAGCGCCTGGGTCAGATTGTAGCTGGTGTAGCGGCTGGTATAGATGGTGGTGTTTTTGCTAACGAGGCCTTCGGTCAGGGCGGCGAGCGCGGTGACCAGCTTGATGGTGGAACACGGAACAAACCCCGTTTTCAGAGCCAGCTTCTGGTTGACCATGCTGAGGATGCGTCCGCTGCCCGGGTCGACCACGACGACGCTGCCGGCGAAGGTTCCCAAGGCGGCGACGGCGGCGCGGCGGATGACGAGATCGTCGCCATCGATGTTATCGCCCACGGTGGGGTCAACGCCGGGGACTTTGGCTTTGTAAGGGAGTTTTTTCCTGGCGCGGCTCGTCTTCTTGTGCTGCTGCGTCGGAGCAGCCATGCCGCCGGTTTGCAGCAAAGTGACGGCGACGAAGGGGATCAGGAAGAATCTCTTCATTCCAGCGGCGCTGTGTAGTGTGATGCCTCGCTCATTGTAGCGAATGTTAGGGGGAATACACTAGTGGTGCTCAACCGTTTTTTGGAGCCACGGCGAATTTCGTCTTGGGGTCGCGGACGATTCGGGTGAAGGCGATGCCGGGGTCGTGGCCGAAGCCGCAGAGCCAGTTTTCGTCCGCGGCCCTGGTCAGCCAATGCGTGCGGGTGTCGATGGTCTCCAGGGGGTAGAGGTCGAAGCCGGCAACCCAGGTGGGCTGCAGATGGGCGGCGGTGGGGACGAGGTCGGAGAGGAAGCAGAAGGTCTGGCCGCGGCTTTCAGCAGTGATCACCATCAGGTCGCGGTTGTGGCCGGGGGCGCGATGCATCTTCACGCCGGGGACCACCTGGTGGCCGTCCTCGACGAGGGTCATGCGTCCGGCGGCCAGCAGCGGATCGTAGTTGGCGTCGATGTAGGCGACGCTGTCGCGGACGTGGCGCAGGTGGGCGTGCTCCCATTCGCCGCGGCTGGCGAAATACCGCGCGCGGGGAAAGGCGGGGACGGCGCCGGTCCCGGTGAGAACGGTGTTGCCGCTGCAATGGTCCCAGTGGAGGTGGCTGTTGATCACGATATCGATGGATTCGGGGTCGATGCCGTGGCGGCCGATGACCTCGGGCAGGGGGGCCGCGACGGGCGGGAGTTTGGCGCGCTGGCGGGCGCGCGGGTCCATTTTATCGCCGCCGCCGGTTTCGATCAGAATGGTGTGATCGCCGGTGCGGATGAGGTAGCAGTTGAAGGCGAGCGGGACGCGATTGAGTTCGTCGGCCGGGGTGATGCGGCTCCAGAGGGTTTTGGGGACGACGCCGAACAGGGCGCCGCCATCCCACCAGTAGATGGAATGGCGGACCAGGGTGAGTGCGAAATCGCCCAGTTGGGCGCTGTGGGAGGCGGCGTCAGGCACGACGGGCGCCAACAATTATCCTTTGACGAGCTTGCGGCCGCGCTCGAAGAGGTCGGCGGCATCGTCGACGAGTTTGCGGCCGCGTTCGAACATGTCCTTACTGGCGCCGGCGATGTCCTGGGTGGCGGATTCGACGGCTTCGCGGCTCTGCTGGGTCTTCTGGGAAAGGTACTGACGCGTCTCCTTGCCGCTCTGCGGGGCGTAGAGCATGGCTGCGGCGGCGCCAATGAAAGCGCCGGTGAGGAACCATGCGATGTTGCTGGTCGCCTGGCTTTGGCACTGGTGTGTTTCCGCGCGTTCGTCCGGCATATGAAAGGCTCCTTAGTAGTATTCTGCGATATCCTCTAGTCATGGCGCAAGATCCCGAACGTGAAGAAGAGCAAGCAGGCGGGGAAATACCGCTGACGACTCATGCCCTCGATATGGTGACGCTGTGGGCGTCCGATGCCGGCACGGTGACTGCCGAAATGGAAGCGGACAACATCCGGGGAGTCCTGGAGTCGAATGGCATTCCGGTGATGGTGGTGGGGGCTTCGCAGTTCGCCAACCTGGGGTTTGAGGTGAAGGTGCCGCGGGGAAGGGTAAAAGAGGCCGAGGAGTTGATCGAACAGGCGGAAGCGGCGGGGCCGGACGCTGCCATCGAAGGTGAAGCGGAGTCGGAGAAGTAGGAGGCGCGGGCGGAACGACTGCCCCACTCACTGCCTGGGAACGTTGTAGGCGAAATTGAGTTGGAGCACGACGCGGTCGCCCTTGAACTCGGCGGGCAGCGGGGGAAACGGGTTGGAGGCGCTGATGGCGGCGACGGCGGCCTTGTCGAGGGCGTCGGCGCCGGATTGAAAGGCCCAGGTCACCTTGCTGACGTTGCCGCTCCTGGTGATGGCAAACAGCAGTCCCACCTTGCCGCGGCGGCCCAACTTCACGCTCTCCGGCATGACGGCATACCAGTTGCGGCGGATGGTGGCGAGGATCTGGTTCAAGTAGGGGCGGAAATCCACGCCCATGGGGTCGCTCTTCAGCTCCAGCGCGCTGCCCTGTTTCCCGGGGGAAGGGGGCAGATTGATGCCGTCGCCATAGCCGCCGCTGCCGGCGTCCGGATCGCCCACCATCAGGCCGCCAGAGGGGCTGCCGCCGCGCGAGTTCTGGCGGATGGCCTCAGCCACCGAAGTGTTGGGAATCGCCACCTTGCTCTGCGCCGGCGATGGCGGGGGCGGGGGGCCGCCTACATTTTCCAGCGTCAGTTTCGGCTTGGCGACTGTGGGCGGAGGCGGCGCGACGGAATTGAGGACCGGAAGCTCGATTTTCGGCGGTTCCTTGGCGATGGCCTCGATCTTGGGCGGCTCGGGCAGCGCCGCGGGAGGCGGCTGGGGCGGGGCCGGAATGGGGGCCGGCCGCTGCGCCATGGGCTGCGAGGTGGAAGGCGCGCCGCGGGGCAGTTGAATGGTGGGCCGGGGCTGCAAGGCGGCCATGTCGATTTCCTTGGCGATCTTGCCTTTGTTCGGCGCCGGTTGAGTGAATTCGGTGAGCGGTTCCACCAGCGGAGTGATGATGGCCGCCGCCTTGGCAGGCTCGGGGGGCGAAGACAGGAAGTCGCTGGGCAACAGCACGATGAGAGTCAGGCCCACGATGTGGACCAATATCGAAGCCACGCCCGCGACGCCGGAACGGCCGCGGGACGCGGGGTCGCCCCACTCGGTCAGAAGGTGCAGTTCAACGTCATCTGGTGGTGGCCCTACGGTTTCCATCCATCAACCAAAGTCTTGGAGACAACTTCGGAGTGCTCCTTGATCTTATCAAGGATCGCCAAAGCGACTGCTAATGTTCGACGCGCCGTCACGCCGGAAGATTTCGGCAAACTTCGCGAGGCCAGGGAATCCAGAAACGCGTCGAACTGGAGCTTGAGCGGTTCGCCCTTGGTGACGGGGGCCTGTTCGAAGCCGATCTGCCGATCGCCGCTCACGCTGAAGACGGCCAGGTCCTGGCGGGCGTAGTCGAGCGAGAGGTATTGATTGGGCTGGAAAAGGCGGAGTTTGCGCACGCGCTCGGTGGAGATGCGGCTGGCGGTGAGGTTGGCGACGCAGCCGTTGGGGAACAGCAGGCGGACGTTGGCGATATCCACCTTGCCGGAGAGGATGGAGATGCCGGCGGCGCGGATCTCCTCGGGTTCGGCCGCGGCGAGCGCCAGCACGAGGTCCACGTCGTGGATCATGAGATCCAGCACCACGTCGACATCCAGGCTGCGCGGGCTGAACAGGTTCATACGGTGGATTTCGAAGAAGAGGGGCAGGGTGACGCGCTGTTCGAGAGCGAGCACGGCGGGGTTGAAACGCTCCAGGTGGCCGACCTGGAGGATGCCGCGCCCAGCGCGCGCGGCCTCGATCAGGCGGTCGGCGGAGGCGAGGTCGGTAGCGATGGGTTTTTCGACCAGGACATCGATGCCGGCGTCGAGCAGATAGCAGCCGATATCGGCGTGGAAGGTGGTGGGCGCGGCGATAATGGCGGCGTCGATTTTGCCGGGGAGGTCGCGCGCGTCGGTGAGCGCGAGGGAGTGGTACCGGGCGGCGGCTTCGGTGGCGCGGGCGGCGTCGGCATCGACGATGGCGGCCAGTTGCGCGCGCGCGGATTCGTGGACCACGCGGCAGTGGTTCTGTCCGAAAGCTCCGGCGCCGATGACGGCTATACGAGGTTGTGACATAGGTGGGTTACCGATGATTGGTGGGGCGGACCCCCTGGTCCGCGCGGGTCCCCCTGGACCCGCGGCCGGAACGACGATATCAGCATCTTGCAGGGCGCCAGCAGGCCGACGGGGGCGTCGGCCGCGGACCAGGGGGTCCGCCCCACCATTGCGGGCTGCCTCACAAATGTCCTACTCATCCTGGCCTACGATGGCGATGCCGGCGGCATTGGCGGCGTCGATCATTTTTTGTTTGTCGAGCATCAGGGTCCGCCCGGCTTCCACGGCGAGCACCGTGGTGCCCGTCTCGCGCATCGCCGGGATGGTGTCCAGCCCGACCACGGGGACATCGAACAGGAGATGCTCGCGGCGGCGCGCCACCTTGACCATCGCCATCGGGCGGCCATTGACCAGGGTGGCGGCGCGGCGCAGCATGGCGTCGGTGCCTTCCATGGCCTCGACCGCCACGCAGGCGCGTTCGCAGATGGCGACGCTCTGTCCCACGTCGAAGCCGGCCAGCGCATTGGCCACGCGCCGGCCGTAGGCGATATCGGCGATCTCTTCCTTCTCCGGCTGGCGGAGCGTCATCACGCCGGAGGCGGCCAGCAGGGGTTTGAGCAGGGTGGTGGAATCGCGCAGGTGAATGCCTTCGTCCGCCAGAATCTTGATCACGCCGCCGATCAGGCCATCGGTATTCTTGGCGGGGAGGGTGGCGAGCAGCTTGAGCAGGCGCCAGTCGGCGGCGATGGAGGAGAAGATCTTGGCGTGCTTCACCTGGCCGCACATCATGACCTCGGTGATGCCGTCCTGTTTGCAGATGTCGATCATTTTGCCGAGCTGGCCGAGAGAGATCCAGTGGCAGCGCGAGGCGAGAGACTCCACCTCTTTCGAGGCCTCTTCCTGGATGGCGATGACGGTGATCTCAAGGCCAAGCTGGCGGGCGCTTTCCAGAGCGAGCAGAGGGAAGCGGCCGTTGCCGGCGATGAGACCGTAGCGTGTGACGGGAGCCATCACTTTATGACGCCGCGCTCGCTGGTGCGGATGAATTCGAGGAGTTCGTCCACTTCGGCGCAGGGCGGCACCTCGGCGCGGATGCGCTCGATGGCCTGGCTGGTATTGAGCTTGGCCCGGGTGAGCAGGCGTAGGGAGGTTTGCAGGGCCTCGATCACGGGGCTCTCGAACCCGCGGCGTTCCAGGCCGATGCGATTGGCGCCGAAGACACCGATCTCGCGCTTGCCGACGGTGGTGGAGTACGGCAGCACGTCCTGTATCACCACGCTGTAAGGGCCCACGAAGGCGTGGCGGCCGATGCGGCAGAACTGGTGTACGCCGACGAAGGCGCTGATGTCGGCCCAATCGCCGATGGTGACGTGGCCGGCGAGAGTCACGCCGTTGGCCATGATGACTTGGTCGCCGATGCGCACGTCGTGGGCGATGTGGCAGTAGGCCATGAGCAGGTTGTCGCTGCCGATGGCGGTGACCAGTCCCCCGCCCTGTGTGCCGCGATGAATGGTGACGAATTCGCGGATGCGGTTGCGGTGGCCGATGCGGGTCTCGGCGCGCTCGCCCTTATACTTGAGGTCCTGCGAGGCCACGCCCACGGTGCTGTAGGGGAAGAAGAGGTTATCCTGG
>Ga0182021_10002239_pt1 | contig 22533 bp, 16 predicted proteins | sample 612E3MmetaG_FD_120493 | JGI IMG/M metagenome (GOLD analysis project Ga0182021, IMG submission 120493) | Permafrost microbial communities from Stordalen Mire, Sweden - 612E3M metaG (Illumina Assembly) | ecosystem: Environmental > Terrestrial > Soil > Wetlands > Permafrost | place: Sweden... | reverse complement strand
GCTGGACAAAACAGGAGGGCGTCATTGATGTCAATCCTTTCGACAACCTGCATGAGCGCATCCGTCTGCCTAAACGTCTGCCGCGTGCTCTGGGCAGCATAGAAGTTAATCAGTTAGTTGGTGCCGTTAATTTGAAAACGAGCGACGACAGGTTTCAGGAATTTGCCACCAGCATTGCCGTCAAGCTACTGCTAACAACCGGCATCCGCGTTGGCGAACTGGTGAAGATCGACATTGACGATTTATTCCTAGCGGACAATAGTCTTAGAATTCACGGTAAAGGAAACCGGCAACGATTGGTGTACCTGTTCGAGTCGGAGTTGAATCATGCGATTGCACGCTATCTTCCATTGCGACGAACTAAAACAGCAGCAACCAATAAACTATTTGTCACCGAAGCCGGAATCCCCTTCACCACCCAAAAAGCAAGAAAACTCCTCGGCAGCCTCGCCTGCGAAGCAGGCATTGAAAGGCGCATTACCCCCCACATGCTTCGTCACACAGCGGCAACACAATTACTTGAAGCAGGAGTGGATATTCGCTATGTGCAAAGACTGCTGGGACATCAGAGCATTTCAACTACGGAGATATATACCCACGTTTCGGATCAAGGGCTGAGGGGAGCATTAAAGAGGGCTTATGGAGGTTAGCGAGAGATAACTAGGAATTATCAATTATCAACAATCAATCTTTTTGTAACGATAGGCTTGCTGGCTTTCACGACTTGGAAATGATTGAAGCCGAGTACGAAGCAATGAATGGAATATCTCCATACAATGTTTCATTATGGGATCCAGAGTTATCATTTATTCAATCCGTCGGCATCGTGCCGAATCTGCGTGGGCCGAGCTCACCATTTGAGTATGTCTTTTCCTACAATCTTCCATCAGAACTTAAGCAAGCAATTTCATCTAAATTGGGATATTCCACTCCCCGCGCGACGCTACTTACATCTAGCGGAACGACAGCTAATTTGGTTGCCTTATCGCTAGTCAGACTACTTGGCAGGAGACGCTTATGGATATATCTGCCAGCCTATTTTCAAGTGCCAATCGTCGCTCAAAATATTGGTCTTGAGGTAATCAGCGTACCGTCAATGTGGCCGCCACAGGTATGGAAGATATTAGAAGGACTTGACCCTAATGTGGATGCGGTATGGTTAACTCATCCGATGCATGGATTTGGGAATACGATGGGGGCTGACTCTATTGCTGCCCTGGCTAACTACATGGAGGCTGGCGGTCTTGTTTTAGCGGATGAATGTTTTTGCCCTAATGGGATGGAATTATCTAGGCATTTAGGAAAGGATCCAAGCTTTGTAGGTACGTATTCACCACACAAGTCAGTGTGCATGAATGGAGTAAAGCTGGGTATTGTGATTGCCGATTCCTCCCAAGTTGAAACACTTGAGCAAAGATCAGATGTTTGGGCAGGCCCTCTCACACGAATGACTGTTGCAGATGCCGAACATTTTCTTTCGGACAATTACGATGAGCTGGCATGGAACCTCGAAAGCAAACTTAGGGTAGCCGAATCAGCTCTTGAACGTATATGCATAAATTTCGATTGCGGTTTGCTGGGTACTAGCGGTGTGTATCGGGCGGTCTGCGTCCGGGGGCTCCCGCCCGAGTTGGAGCAATCAGAGGTATATATTCGGCAGATCGTCCATGCATCCGGAACCTCATTCATTCCGTTGCATTTAAATTACGGCCCATCTGAGTTGTCATTCGGTTTTCGTATAAATCTCGCTAGATGGTGCATCAAGATGGAAGCTGCACTTATCCGTCTTTTGCGGGTGTTGCGCACAACATAGGCGATATCGTCAGACAACTTCTGCACCACCCGCCTCAATGGCAATTGACTGTAGCTTATGCAGATCTGTGGCAACATCAGGCCTGCCATTATCGATGTTGGGGGGTGTTGCCTTGGTACTGGCAGCCAGCCAATCCATTGCAGTTCGAGTAAATTTGCTTTGCGCCACTCCGTCATTCGACAAAATAATCTTCTTTGTAAAACCTTGTATTGTTCGTTTTGAAATAGGTTGTACAAGCGCTTTTGCCAAAGCCCGAGTGCGAATTATCTGCACTAAGAGTCCATTTGTTACAACGAACAATGTATATAGCGCAAGAACACCCAATGCAGTAGTTTGCACGATTTCAATCCATGATCCAGGTCGTGCATCAACCAATTCAGCTACAACCTGGTTTGAATCTGGATTTGCTTTGCCAGCTATGCGAATGATCATTGCTGAATCGATAGCAGGTCGCTCGGTGTAAGTTAGCGTTAGCCGTATTGGTGTAGAAAGGTCATCAGGCAAATTAAGGTTGTTAGCTAAAACCTGGTATTCGTCTACGGCCGATTGCAACATCAAGAACAACTTGTTGTGTAGCTCCTGGACGGTGTTCCGAACTCCTTCGCTGAGTTCCGCTCCGTCGAGTAGCTGCCCTGTCAACTCCGTCGCATGTATCAGAAAGCCTACTGGGAGTTTTCCCTGCTCAGATAGATACTCAGAAACTCTGCCAATGAATCGAAATTCATCTCGCTTGACACCGATCCCGTTAACAGCGATTTTGCAGAGCGAATTTACGGCTAAGCCCAGCGAAACGAGCTTGGGCTGAGGGCCAAAGTTCACCCTAAGCATTGCTTCAGAAAATTCCCATTTGCGATCAAGGTACGACAGTTTTAGCGCTTCAATTATGTCTTGTGGTGGTGTCTGCTGGAGTTCCCCCAAATATATCATTTCAAGCGAATGTATGTTTTCCTGTGATAAGCCATATGTTGCCCCGATAGCCTCGACATTCATCTGAACTTTGATGAATTGGCATTCAACAAATAACGTATAGAGAAATGTGCAATCGGCAATTCTCATCTGCTTGAACGTGACAGATGCAAACGTATTGTGTAGAGCGCTTGAATGTTTGACTGAGCAGTTATTCAGGGTTGAATTATGAAATGCGGAGTCGTGGATGCTGGCTTGAATGAAACTCGATTCGATGAGCTCAGAATCCCTTATGGTAGTGTCCTGAAGCAAAGCTTGATCAAACTGGCATTTCCCGAAGATGCAACGTGAGAAAGTACATGAACGGATATCAGCATCAAGAAATGTGCAATTCCGGAAGTCGCATCCAATAAACTGGGCTCCTTCAATATCACTGTTGTCAAACTTAACGCTCTCGAACCTGCAATTGTTAAAGAACGTACCAATTAGCAGAGACGCCTTAAGGTCAACTGCATTGATGCTCTGGTCAGCATATGATCGGTAAGTTAGATCCGAACGAGGTAGCAAATCCAGCAAAGCATCGCCAACGACAAGTGGATTCGACTTACATATGAGTTTATACATAAAAATTGATAATTCCTAGTTATCACCTAAATACAAAAAGTCTTAATCTGAGGAGTCCTGCGTACTGCCGTAACAACGTACTGCTATCTTTCGCCAACTTGGAGGCTTAGCATTTTCAGCTTGGCTCTTTTGCAGCCGAAGTCAGCGGCAATGTTATCGTCCTTTGAATTGACAGTTCTTGATTATCCAGATTGATTTCCTCAGTTCCCTGAACCTGCAAGCCGCGCAGCGAATAATCTGAGAAGGAATCCTATGTGACATATTTTGTCATGAAATTGAGAGTCATTCAGTCTCATGATATTGTTTTTAGCAACGCTATTGGAGCAAGTTAGTAAAGTCCTTTGTGTTCGAAACTGCCAATCAGAGGCACAAATTACCACGCGGCTGGGTAATTTTGCTTTATCTACGCGGAGGTTTCCCTTCGCCAGACGGCTGTCCTGAAACTTGACTAGCTTACCTTCCTTTATACTTTTCGCTTCCGTAATCAATGGCTATTTGAGCGAAATCGTGGGTTTAGTAGAGGTTCCTTATCTCAGAAAGCATCCATCGAAGCTCTCGCGCCGTGCATTTTGCTCGACAAACTAGCCAATCTTGCGAGAGCATACTGTAGGTTCCATCTTTCCGGAACCGTTCAAGAAATTGGAAATCCGCTCGACTTTGCCAGCAACCTATTACGAAGTTTCTCGGCAGCATCAGCATCTAACCCCACGTCTGAGGAACACAATACCAAGTTGCTTTTGTTGCTGAAAAAATGCCCCGCATCATCCAGCGCAATCCAGGCGGAGGATTGTTGTTCAGCAGAAACCAAATACTGCCAGATTTCTGCCTCTCGCAAGAACTTGTCGTTTGAAAGGACAAACGGAGTAACCCCGACAACTCGTGCAGCAATATCAGGACTGAAGAAACTTCGTAGAGCCTCGAGCGAATACTCCTCTCGCCAGCTGCTACTGATCACAATTTTCCAATCCGGAAAGTCTCGCATGACCTCCTCAAACCGCAGAAGGTGACATAGAACTCTCACATCCTGATTGAAAGGGCTTACGGGATGGAGCACTCCATCGATATCAAGAAATAGAATCATGTGCGATAGAGCGGGAGCGTCTGATCGTGGTGAACGCAGTTACTGCTTGGTGATGGCCGATGAAATATTTGGCTGAGCAGACGCGACCGGGCCACCGGCCACATGCTGTTTCAGCCACTCGTCGGCCATGATATCAAAGAACGCGCGCGTCACCTTAGCGTTTCTTGCTTCAGCCTTGATAGCGCCGGTCGTTACCGTGGTAATTGATGCGACGCCTTTTGTAGTTGGCTCAATGAAGATTGTCATGCTTTGGTAAACCGGTTTGCTGTTGCTCAGACCTGAATAGTCAGAGGACAGCAAACTCAATCCGCCCGTCGCGACAGCTGTGATCACAATCCCGGCAGCAGCGTCCGCCTTGTTGCCGGAAATCATCGAGTTGGAATCTTGATCGATCTCTTTGAAGTTGATCTCCGAGCTTCTGATAATGAGGACCATATCCGCCTTTTCAGCCGATTCCGCGATCTTGAAGCCGTTGGTTTTCAACTTGTCTGCGAATATCCCGGCCGATACGGGTCGCTCGCCGAACATTTCCTTCACTTTGACGAACACGCCATTTGGATAGTCACTTGGGGCAATCTTTACCTCAGCGCCGGCATGATGTTTGATTTCGGTCAGCGCCACCCGGAACTTGGGTTGTGCCTCCGGTTGTGCATCTTCCGCGTACGCCAACCCGATATTGAGGAGCAACGTGATCACAATTATTGCGTATTTCATGTTCATTTTTTCCTTTGTATTTGACCGTCTCACTATATCCAGACCGTCAATCTCGCCGAAATGCTATTTTCCGGAAGGCCGCTTTCGACGTCGGCGAGCGTCGACGGCTAAATCAAACCGCGCAGACTAACGGTGTGCTGATCGCCAATTTGGACACCCCCAATTCCCGCCAGATGCGGAAGTGAGAACATGCAAAGTCACATTTGAACGCGCTTCACCGCACTACCACTCTCGAACCGAATTGTTGGGGTATGTAGTAGGTATGGCCTGCTTCAACATCGATAACGAAGCTATGCTTGCCATCGTAGGCACACCCGTTGCAAAAGACATTCTGCACGATCGTATGATTTCCAGGCTTGACTTGAACCGTTTTTGGCTGGAACAAGGTACCGGTGCTAGATCCATCAACTGAAGATATAGAGATGTTCTTGTTAAAGCCTCCGTACAAATCGCCAACCGTGACGGTGGCGTAGTCATTGCCGGGCAGAGGGGAAGATGCGCAAGCAGCTAAAACTGTAGCGATTAATAGAAGCGCGAAAAATCGTATTTCGAACATATTTTCTCCTTATTGATAATTGGTATGTGTTTTGGTTCACTAAAATGCCGGGGCCAAGATATCTGATGGACGCCCGCGACTGTTTGCTCTCCACCAGCGTTGGTAATTGTCATAGTCTGATGCACATCGCTTGTAAATCCAGTTAATGACGTCTTGCTCAGATATCTCGTCTTTTCGCGCATTGATCTGATTCAGCAGTTCAAGGTTCAAATTTGATGCAAACAGCGAAGTTTGTCGGCTGTAATTTTCAGCAAGCTGACTATAGGTTACTTGCCCACTCCTAAATTGACTGGAGGTAAGATCGCTGTACATCATCCGTGCATTGCCAGCCACCGTATCGCAATAGCTCTGGACGGTTTCGCCATTGGACGACCCAGCGATGCAAATCAGGCATGCCGCTACCAGGAGTCTTTTTCTTTTCATATATATTCCCTTCGATTAATTTCGACGTTCAAACAACTGCTGTACGTGTTTCGAATTGCTATATGAAGTATGAAGAAATCGAGTAAATCCCAAAGGACAATTGTGTTGGTCTCGACATCCGGCCTGCGCGGTGGCAATTTTCACCTCTCAAATAGCGCTCATCCTTTATTGCGATATCCCTTGCAATCCGCCCAAACTTAAAGTGTTACTCTACAACAACCAATACTAAAAACCAAACTCAAAGTGTGTGGTTTCTGGCGTGCCGGTCGTCAACACTGGTGGCATGCAGAAACAAACTCAAAAGAGTGGTGCTCAATTGCTTTTTGCGAGCAATATGAGGCGCCTGCGGCTAGCGAAAAACCTTACGCAGGAAAATGTGGCTGAGGGCGCCGGGCTTCATCCAAACTACGTCAGCTCTGTTGAACGTGGTGAAAGAAACATCTCTATTGGCAACATTGAACGTATTGCATGCGCGCTGGGTGTACCCATGACGGAATTGCTTGCCGAACCTGAAAAGCAGCGTAAGTCACGTAGCGCTCTCCCCTAATTCCAGTCTTACCTCAATCTTATTGCCATCGTATTGAGTCCCCCGCCACTTCTGCCGCCTCATAGCCTTTTGCGGTTAGACGATCGACAGTCTCGATTAACAGCCGAATGATTTCAATTTTCAGGGCGTCGCGTTTGTCTTGATCTTGCTTGAGCTCGATTTGCCTTATATGCAGTTCGGCCTCGGACTTCATTTCGGCCAGTGATCCAACAAAATATGCTGCTGGGTACTCTTCTTTGATTTCTTTCATCGAAACCGCGGATAGAAGATTCCTTTCGGCATCATTTAATATTAGATTCCCATTTTCGAATTGCATTTATCCTCCTATCGCCTAATCAAAGATTGGTGGTGCGAATGCGCTCATTTCATATGAGGTAGCATCCTCAATCATTCTTCTTTGTGCTTGAACGTTCATTGAAGTGCTCAAACGCAGTTTTCAACTCCCGGCCTCGCGCCTGGATGATTTCCGAGCACTGTTTCTCCCCTTGATTGACGTATTCTTTGGTAGGTTCATGACTCGACGTGGCTTTCGTCAGCGAGACCCATAGAAGCGCATTGGCGTAGTTGAGTTCGGCATCGTGCTCGTTTAATAGGGTGGAATCCTGCTCCAATGGCAGTTCTTCATCCGGTCTTGGTAGTGGGTCAAGCTGACTCATGTAAGTGATCCTCCCTGTCGGGGTGCCCTGCAATACAGATATTTCTGTTCTTTCAAACGACCAAATGTCATTGGCCATCATTTTTCCTGACTGTAGCCGTCCATGTGCTAGGTATGGGGCGTATTTGTAGATTATATTCCGTGGACTGTCAATCCCGAAGCACGCATCGTTGCGTTTATGGAAAAACGCATGGCTCAGGTTTGCAGGGTATTGGGGAACAACGTGAAGGCGTTGCGCCAGGCGCAGGGCTTATCTCAGGAAGCACTGGCCCTAGAAGCCGGCGTGGATCGCACCTATATCTCCCAGATCGAACGCGGTGTCGGCAACCCATCCGTCCTGGTACTGCTCAAAATCTCCGTAATACTGAGAACTGATGTAAGCGACTTGTTTAGCAAGTAAAAATAGAACTCATCTCAGCCAAGTCCAAGTTGGCAAAATGATGCGCCCTTTCGACGCCTTACTTGCCCCTGAACCGGCCAATCTACTAAAACCAACAATATGCAGAAGCGGTTTCGCATTTCTCTATACCTACTGTGTCCTTAACGGACAGCAACGAGTCAAATCACGCCTCTACTGAAAATTGTTCTTCGGAGAGTTGGGGTGTTTTGCTAATTTGTTCCAATCAACTGAAAGGAGCAATCGATGCAAAGCAGCAAACCCATCATCAGCCGCAATACTCGGAGCAAGCCACTCAAGATATGGCGACTTTCGAAGGAGGGTGCCGTCATCCTGATTTTTGCAACCATGCTTATCTCGCTGGTCTCCACCAGCTATATCGTCGGCCAGTTCGAAATCAAACAGTCGACGCTGATTCTGAATCGCGATGGATGTATTCATCTCGACCAAGTTGGTATCAACTCTCAACGCCTCCCTGATTCAGATACCTGCCGGGTAGAACTTCCCTTTCGCCCCAACCCGCTGGATGCCGGCGGACGCATCTGGGCAGGTGAACGCGTCATCAAAATTCCGGAATCTCAGTTGATTTGTTTCAGTCCGCTGGCAGAGCAGCCCTGGACTTCGCATCACTGGTTCCTGATGGCGTGGGAGATATGCAGCGTGCTGCTGGTGCTGCTCTCGATGTGGGTAACCGAGAGGTGCCTGCAGCGGGAGGATCACCCATGAATTTGGCACTCTGTTCCATCAGGACGCCAAATTGATAATGCCCCGCTCCGTTCCGAAGCTACCGGTGGAGTGCATTGAGGCTTACTGGGAATTGACTCGCTCGCGCAGTTCTTTGCCAACCTTGAAGTGCGGGACATATTTGGCAGGAACGTGTACGGAAACGCCTGTCTTGGGATTGCGCCCCATACGTGGTGGACGGAGGTTCAGCGCAAAACTGCCGAACCCGCGTATCTCTACCCTATCCCCATTGGCCAAAGTCTGAGATACCTTATCGAGTACCACATGAACGGACAGATCGATGTCCTTGAGGGAATATTGAGGTAATGCTAGGGAGAGTTTCTCGATGAGGTCGGCACGGGTCAGTCTGTCCCCTATTGTCCAATTGGGCTCTGTCCCCAGTGGATCCGCGATGAAGGCGCTTGCCGCCTCCGCTGCCGATACCGTGATCTTTCCGCTGCAGGATGTGCTTGGATTGGACAGCAATCATCGCTTGAACTTGCCGAAATCCGCATAGGGCAATTGGGCGTGGCGGTTTACGTGGGAGCAATTGCAGGTCTCGCAAACCAATAGATAGCTTAACCAAGAAAAGAAAAGCCCACCAATTTCTTGATGGTCTCATCGTTGGCTGCTGAATGCCGAAGTTGCCATCGCCGCCAACGCTATTAGGTGATTAGAACTTGTACACGACGCCCGCGGAGACTACGGTGTAAGTACCATCAGTACTCCACGAAGTTGCCTGGCCCACCGAATACCGATCAACACCGGCGCGAATACCCAAGGCGTTGTTAACGTTGTATTGGCCGCCAAGCCCATAAGTGATTGCGGTTTTGATGGCTGTCTCATTAACAAATGCGTTGCTTATTTCTACACTGGTGTTGGAGACACCTAATTTGCCAAACACAGAGAACATCTCGTTAATCGGCAGAATCCCGACTGCGGAGAACGCCATACCAGAAGTCTTGACCGATGCGCTACCTACAGCAAGCTTGCCCAAATCCACATATTGCACTTCCGCAGCCAGGTTCCTGTTGAATTGATATCCGCCCAGAACGCCCATGAAGGTATCAGAATGTGACGTGGTCAGTCCGGCAACAAGATTGCCGGAAGCCTTCGCCTGGCCCAGATTAGCGCCAATGTAAAAACCCTTTTCTGCAGCAATAACGGGTGAAGCAAAAACAGTGGACAGCAGTGCAACAGCGAAAACTTTTTTCATGTTATTTCCTTTAGTTAAGTAAAAAACGAGCAAGTAAAACAACTGGAACGCAAATCCGATTATTGCAACTTCCCTTCTGAATCCAAAAATCGTTAATGTGTAGATGTCGACCGGCCCAACAATGAACGAATGAGTCTTGGTTCGACATCTCGCCAGCTCCCGAACACGGTTCGCGATTGATACCAGCTGCACGATGTGCTGCGGCGCATCGGCTGATTTAATGCGTGGGCGACGTGGCATGGTTTTGGGAAACTAAACGCGATGCTGACTCCCTTTGATTTTCCCTGAACTGTCCCCTATTGTCCTGCGGGGCCTTCCGGCCCCGTGGGTTTTTGCCATCTGTAACTATTAGAGCGTACGCAACTATGGCGTGTAGGGTGCCGCTTGCAACGTTCCCAAATTCCTGTTCGCATCCTGCACTTGAATTTGCCAGGTGTACGCTGTCCCGGTAGTAAGGGCCGTACCGGTTGCAAGACCGTCTGCGTTGTAGAGCACAGAGGTCGTGGTGCTTGGCAAACCGCTATTTTGCGGGTACCACCAATATGCATCTATCCCCTGAACCCACACGTTATAGACATAGGGGGCAGCGGGTGCGGTTGCCGGGGCTGTCCAGGAAAACGTCGGAGTATTTGCGCTTGGCGTTGCATTCACCGCCAGATTTCCGGCCAAATTGCTGGAAGTAAGTACGCCGGTCACACTTGCAGTAACATTTTGGGAAGTGCCGTCATAGTAGGTAAACTTGAACTTGTATTGGTCCCCGACCGTGGGTACAAATCCCGAGCCCAGAGCGATGTAGTCCAAATTTCCGGTACTGGTTGTAGGCACAAGATCCGCAGGTACACTCACATTCGGACCGGAGAATAACGTTACCGCAGTGAGTTGTTTGGTGCCGTCATTCAGTGCAATGTTTAGCCCGTAGCTGTTGGATGTCCCATCGGTCCAGTAATTCGTATAAATATCCGCCGACCCGAACGCGGCACTCAGTGCAAAATTGTGAGTTGTTGTTCCGGAGACTGCTATCGTCGTCAGGCTGGTGCCAGCGTTGGTAACATCGCCCGCATCGACTAATCCGTCGTTGTTCACGTCAAGCAGGGCGAAGTTCTTGTAGCTGCCGCTCGGTACACCGCTGATCGCGAATGAATACGAGGTCTGGTTGGCGGTCGCTGTTGTTTTGGTGAAATAGATCCCACCGTTGCCGAATAAACCAACAATCAGCGGCGTTCCGGCTGTAGCGGCGGGGAATGTGACCGTGCCGGACACGGTGTTCGCGCCCGTTGTGGCGCCGATGGTTATTGGCCCAACCACAGTTGATGCAGCGCTTGGCGTGGTACCTACGAGTGCCTGCAATTTGAAATACAACACTTGGCCATTCGTGAAGCCGGACTTCTCGTAGAAGCCGAGGCTATTACCAACCGCTTTGAAATTCGAGCTGCCGCCGTTCGATGCTGCGGTGTCGGTACCCCAGGAGAGCTTGTAAGAGGACGCGATCTCCTGTCCATCTGCATCCACAGGGCCGGTGTAGCTAATGAATGCTGAGGATGGTCCCGGGAATACGCCGTCCAAAGAAGGTGTCACTGGTGTTGGTGGTGTCAGGTCGGTGGCATTGATGTTAATTCCGGTCACGTTTGCCGTGGTGACGTTAACTGTTCCCGACATCCCTATCGGATTATTAGCATTGGCAACGTTCGTCCCTTGCATATCCGCTTCTGCCACAACAACATAGTTACCGGCAGGGACGCCTCTGATTGTATATGCTGTATTTGCGCCAGTTGGCATGACAACCGTTCCAGAGCTGACGCCACAACTGATGCATCCGTTGGGGTAAGCACGGATGGCAATTCCGCCGCAAGTTGGCGAGCCGGAGCATGTTTGCGCGGTGGTCACTCCTACCGTACCCGAAATGCTATAGGCAGTCACGGCCGACGACGCTGTGAAATTCTGCGTCGCGTTTGCGTTTACCGGAACCGACGACGTCGAGGGTGAATATGTGTACCCCGTAAGCGAGGGGGTGACCGTGTAAGTGCCCGCGGGCAGATTGGCGAAGCTGTAATTGCCGCTCGCATTAGTGGTCGTGGTTGCGTTCGCGTCACCTCCCAATGTAACTGTCACACCATCAACCCATGCCGCGGTTATCGTCCCGGACAGGCTATAGGTGGGCGCAACATAAACCGAAGAAACGTAGTTCTTGCCGGTTATGTTTGCACCATTCATGGTGACGGAACTGCTGTTAGGGTTAAACGTATATCCAGTCAGGGACGGTGTTACGGTGTAGGTTCCATCATATACGCCAGCAAAACTGTAACTTCCGTCCGACGCTGTAGTGGTGGTTGGAGTTGTTCCGCCACCCGTCAGGGTCATTGTTACGCCCGCCGAGATTGCGCCGCTAACCGTGCCCGAGATGCTGTGCGGAACCGGAATTGCCGTAGCGGTGAAATTATTTCCTGAAGAATTGGCTGTCAGCGATGTTACGTTAATGCTGGCCGGGCTGAAGGTAAATCCGGTCAACGCCGGGGTCACTGTGTAGTTTCCCGCCGCAAGGCCGGAGATCGTGTATGTGCCGCCCGCGCCCGTTACTACCGAGCCAGCTGCACCCACAGAGATGGTCACGCCGCTGCTTGCGGCTCCGCCGACGGTACCGGAAATACTGTAGGTTGTGGCAGATGGGGGCGATGAAACAAAATCCATGCCTGTAACATTTGCACCACTCACGGTGACACCGGTACTGACGGGAAGGAAATTTGCAGCTGCTGTCGGGGTGACCGTGTAGCTACCATTTGCGAGACCGGAAAAACTATAAGTACCGTTGGCGCCGGTGGTGGTTGACTTCGAAGCTGTACCACTCAATGTGATCGACACACCGCTTACCACTGCGCCGGTAATAGTTCCCGAAATATTATATGTGACCGCCGGTGGTAACTCGGGAGTGCTTCCGCCCCCCCCTCCGCAGCCTGCCAGCAAAGTTACAAAAAGTAATGACAGCAAACCTAAATAACGCATCGGTCCAACCCCTTCTTAATTGTTGATCGTTTTTTTACACTATGTTCCGTCATAAAACAGGTGATGCGACAGTTGCTGCCTTTCCCGATTGGTGGAGAGAAGTTTCTACACGCCGACTCGGGAGTTCGCCCTGTGAATTCTTGTCAGGCTCAAAGGGCTCAGAGAAGGGCTCAGAGGGGTCAGCTTCGGTTTTGTTTTCCGCTGCCGTACCCTGCAAAAACTTTGGCGATGCTGACCCCTTTAATTCGCTTTAATTCGATTGTTCTCCCAATAAACCGTGGTCTGTCCGCTATTGTTCTTGTGCTATCTAATTATTATGTGCATCGACTAAATGCCAACCTCAAAGCTGCTCCAATCTCCTCGGCGGAGCTCTTGGCGGCAAGTACAACGTAATCGTCCTTGCTTATGCCGTCACCGCTCCATGCTTCCAACTTCTCGTGATGCGATGGCAATATTGTCAAAGTGTTTTCATCGACCTCTACAGAACAACGCCTCATACCCTTAAAAAGGGCACGCTTTGTCTTGTAACCATATCGTTGCATCATTTCCTCAACCCATAGCTTGTAACGTTCTGCAACTTTTTCAGGTATATTTAATTCAGCGTCATACTCAACTTCCGGAGGGAAGATAAAACCTTCCCGCGGCGAAGACACGACAAAGCGGCTATGCAGCAATGCATCCAGTAAAGCGTCTCCCATCCTTTTGTCACTGGCATCCGGAGACAGGAGATGACATGCGCCCTTGTAGTCAGCGTGCATCCCGCCCCTAAACCCAGAAAATGTTTCGATACAATAAAAATTTTCATTTGCCAACGCCTCAGCCCAGTACTTCCTTTTGACATCAGATACGTCAGTCATCTTATTTCACCTTGGTCACAATTACTTTAACGCCTTGGCTCTGACCATATTCAATAGCTTTGCTGATCTGCTGCCATTGAGCAGGCGTTGTACCTGCGGGAACAGCAATCTGTAGTTCACGTGCAGTAATTTGGCTGGCCGAGAGTGTATTCTTTCCCAAACTATAGGTTTCGAAATTCACTGCAGCATCAATGTTCCCCTTTAGTGACGAATAGACTTGACTTGGATCAGCAAGTTTTGCGGATGTCATGGTATCCAGCGTCTTCGCACTTGTGGCTACGCCTGTATCTTTATCGAAGAAATCAAATGTTTTGAAATTGGCGGGTAAGCGCGATTCTTCCGGAAGATTTGATGCCAAGTAATCCTCCCAGGGCATACCCTGACCTTGAATCCCTTTTCCCCACAGAACACCTGCATCCACCACTTGGACTGTTTCCGCAGCCTTGCCAATCTTGCCCAACAATCCAGCCATTTTCTCTACCGCGTAGCCACCCGCCGCACCCGCGGTACCAACGGTTGCCGGCAACATGGCAATTTGGGATAGCAGATGTGTGAACTCCACACCTGCAGCAGTAGCTCCATCAACACCCGCTGATTCGAGCGCTTTCTGATATTTGTCGTAGCTGCTTTGCAATCCCTGCAGGTAGTTATCCCCAAGCCCTTTAAGCAGTTCCGGGTGCTGCCCCAACATAGCAATGGTCTGCGGCAAATCTGCCAGTCCAGCTACAGCATCTTTTACTTCGATTGTGGCTCCAAGTGCCATACCGGTAACCAATGCTGCATCCTGGTTGACGCTGGTTCCCATCCAACGCAAGTGGGTTCCCACCCTGCACATTTCACCCTTGCAGCTATCCAACTCCTTGCCGTATGCGGCCTGCTGCCAGTGGCTAAGGTAGTTGTTCTCCGCCGCATTCGCCCCTGCACCCGCCGCAAGATTGACGTCCTGCCCGGTAATGGCGGCTGCAACACCAGACATCATCTTGGAAAAACCAACCATATCGCTCTGCATGTTCTGCAATTGTCGTGGTGTGAGTCCACGAGAGTCAGCAGGTGTGTAAAGTTCGGCAGTGATCTCGCCAACCACTGCGCCAAGTGCACCGCTGCTGCAATCATTTGCTCTGGCAGCACCTGCCGCACAGCCTGCAATGGCATGAGCAAGTTTGTTGTTAAAGGTGTTGAACTTCTGGTCGCCTATCCAGTTCGCGCCTTGTGCCGCTCCGGTGTCGATGAAGGCGCCCTTGAGGCTTTGTTCCAGCATTTGTCGCAGGTCGCCGCCGTTAATGGCGTGGTTGATGACGGTACTGGCGGCGTTGTCGATGAGATTCTTTCCCAGTTGTTGGCCGAAGGTGGATTGGGCGTTGATCTTTTCGATGCCGAGTGTGGAGTTCAGTCCTTGCAGTACGCCGGCGGTGACCATGGCCAAGGCGAGGGCGCGGACGTTTTCGCTCTTGCCCATGTCGTCGAGGGCTTTGCCGACGTTACCTTTGTTGTTGATGATGGCAAGGACCGCCTGGCTGGCGAGGGTTGATATGGCTGCGGTGGCGGCAGCACCCAAGGCTGCACTTCCTGTTGCGGTTGCAACAGAAGCACCGCCTGTGGAAGCGATTCCGCTGCCCGTCCCCGCAGTAAAGTAAGTCACAACAATAACAATCACCGCCGTCGCTTCCGGCGTCAGTCCGTCATGGGCGTAGTCCCATTTCTCCAGCGCCGCGTTAACTTGTTGCAGTTTGACTTGGTCGGGTTTTTCTTTTGCGAGTTTGGCGAGTTGGCCTATCCATTCCTGGCCGGGTTTGCCGGCGAGGGCCTGGATGTGGTCGTTGAAGCGTTTTTCGTCGCGGAGGGGTTTTTCTGCTGCGTATTTGGCGGCTTGCGCGGCTTTTTCCGCGGCTTTGGCTTTTCTCTCGGCGACGAGGGCGGCTTTTTGTTCTTCGGTGAAGGGTTGTCCGTCGGGACCGAAGGTGGGGATGGGTTCTTCTATCGCAACAACTTCGACCGGGGCGGGGGCTTCCTTCGGCACTTCGGGGATGTCGACGATAATGCCGCCTTTGGCGTCGACGGTCATGCCCTTGCCTGCCTTGATGTTGGCGAGTTTGATGGTTTCCACCATCTCACCGTGGCCGCTACTGCTTTGCCAGGGCATGGAGTTGCTGCTGTTGACTTCGTTGATGTAGTTGCTGTCCTTGATGGCGGCGAAGGTGACGGTGCCTTTTCTGCCTTCGTATTTGAGAGTGCCGTCTTCGTTGTAGGCGGCCTCATAGCCGATGGCGCTGAGGGCTATGCTGCCTTGTGCGTCCAGATTGCTGGCTTCGATGAGAGTGTCGCCGCCGCTCTTGGTGGTGATGTCGCCTTTGCTGAATAGGCTGACGACCTGGTTGGTGGCGCTCTGCTCTTCGTGCTTGTTGTTCATCCGACGCGTGTCGGTGTCGTTGAGGCTGCCGTCTGCACGGAAGGTGTAGCCATCGGTGGCAAGCGTTTCGGTGTGGGTGTGGCTGCGCTGGTTGGCGGCAGCCAGCAGTTTGAGGTCGCCGCCGGCATCGATGGTGATGCCGCCTTCACCTGCGGTAACAGTAGTCGCCTGCAGGATGGTGTCGGAGCCACTGTTGATCTTGACACTCTTGCCATTGAGCGTGCTGCCCTGGTAGTCGAGGCTGGCGTAGGTGTCGGTGATGGTGTGGCGTTGTTTGGTGAAGATGTTGTCCTGGGTAACAGTCTTGGTGCTGCTACTCTGGTTGAGGGTGTCTTGCCCTGCCAGCAAGGCGACGGTGCCACCTGCGGTGAGGGCGAGGTCGCCCTTGTCGGCAACGAGGTCGGCGCCGCTGGAGATAAGGTTGCCACCACTCAGGATGCTGAGGTTGCCTTCTTTGCTGTTCAGACTGCTGCGGTTAAAGCTCTGGTTGGTGCCGTCGGTGCGGGCCTTGCTGGTGGTCTCTGGGCCGTGGTTGGTGATGCTGAAGGCGTTCTTCGCTTGCCAGCCCTCGTTGATTTCGTGGCTGTAATGTTCCGAGCCGTAGGTATCGGTAGAGGCGGCGATGTTGACGTCGCCCATGGCGGCAACCTGGATGTTGTGTTCGGCACTGGCGCTGCTGCCGGTAAAGTTGATGTCGCGGCCAGAGGTGATGCTGATGCTGTCGCCGCTCAGGCTGCTGCCGATGGTGTCGGTACTCCAGGTTTCGTCGCGAGTGGTGCGGGTGGTCGTGGTGGTGAGGCCTTGCGATTGGGTGCGGATGGCGAGTTCGTGGCTGTGCGCTTCATCGGCGGTTTTGATGTCGATGTTGTTGTCCGCCACCAGTACGGTCGCGCCTTGACCTTGAAGTTGCGCCGCTTCGAGGGTGATGTTGCCTTTGCCGTCGGTGCGGCCAGCCGGGTTGCCGACAGATCCTGCCGGTGCGGCATCGCCATTCATTCGCGTGGCAACGAGCGTGACATTGCCGCCAGCTTTCAGTGTGGTGCCAAGTACGGTTTCGTCGTATTTGCTTTCTTGAGCGACGCCAGAATCGTAGCCGAAGGCGGTAGTGTTTTTGGCTGCCTTCAGGTCGATGTTGCCGCCGGCCTGCAGGGTGAGGTCTTTGCCTGCGTTGACCTTGGCTGCGGTCATTTGCAGGTTGTTACCCGCCTTCATGTCAAGATTGCCGCCGATGTCGATCTGGCTGGTCTGGTTTGTGACGGTGTTGATGTAGGCGTTATAGGCACCGGTGTTTTTTTGCTGAGCGGCGATGGTGCCGACGGTGATGTTTTCTGCGGCATTCAGGCTGGCGTTGCCTCCGGCCTTGAGGTTTGCGGCGACGATGGAGATGTCGCGTCCGGCGGTGATGTTCAAGCCGTCCGCAGCGGTTATGCCGGTCTCCAGGCCCAGTTCCGTATTGCTGCTGTTGCCCGCAACGGTAGACTGGATCGTATCGAACGGTCCATTCTTCTTTGAGGTTGTCGCAACGACGGTAGTGGTCGTTTCTTTTGCGGTGCGTTCGTTGATGACGTCGCGTCCGGCGGTGAGGTTGACGTTGTTTCCGGCAATCTTGCCGGAACGGTTGACGATGTCGTTGACCGCTTGCAGGTTGATCGTGCCGCTGCTGCCGATGGTTCCGCCCAGGTTCATTATGTCTTGCGCGGCGATGTTGGTTGCACTGGTGCTTCTGATCGTGCCGGAGTTCATCAGCGTGCCGCTGGTATTGATGTCGATCGCTTCGGCAGCAAGCAATGCGCCGCTGGGCTTCAAGTCACCCGCATGGAGTTGGCTCAAATAGACTTGGGGTGCCAGCACTTTGGTCGTGCCGCCGCTCGGCAATGCCACGGTTTGTTCGACCATCCAGACGATGTCTGTAGTCAGTGCGGCCATTTGTTCTTTGGTGAGTCCGACTCCAAGTATCAGTTTGAACTCTTTGGCAACCGCAACGCCGGAAAGCATCAACGCCTTGAATTGCTCTTCTGCGCTGGCGGATTGCCCCAGATAGCGGCGGCCGGTAAGTTGGGTCACTTGGTCAGTGACCAGTTTTTGTTCGTAGAACCCGTCACCCAAACGCTTTTCAATCATGCCGGGATCGAGCGCCAAACGGCTGAGCATGTAGTCGCTGGAAACGTAGTTCTGGTAGTTGGCGAAGCGCGGGTCGGTTACGACCAGATACGGTTGGCCGGGCTGGTTGTGTATCGTGTATAGACCGCTGGCGGGCACCGTCAGTGTAGCGCCGCTGCCGTTGGGAACACCGGCTTTATTGAGGGGGGTCTGGCTGTCGCCTCGCTTGCCGATGACCAGGGTGGGATCCACCGCTTTCGTGTATTGGGTTGGATTTGTTGCGGGTGTGGAGACCGACGCAGCTTGTGTCCAGGAAATGGGGTAATGGGTCCAGCCATAGTCCGTGACTCTGGTCGGCCAGCAGCCTTTCCAACTGCATTTCACCCCCCAATGCCAGCCGGTCGCTACATAGCTCCAAAGCTCTTGCGTTCCATTGGTCACGGTCATTCGCTGCTTGAAGGGATCGCCAATATTGTTTACCGCGCCGTTAATTTGCAGGGTTTGGCCCGCGATGATGTCGCTGTAGTTGTTGGTGACGGTCGCAGCATTCAGCCGCATGTTTGCGCCGGCGAGAAGTTGTCCCGCGTCGGTGGTGCCCAGCGTAAATTGCTCATTGGCATAGTTTGCCGTATAGCTGGGTGCCCCCGGTGCGCCGGGTGAACCTAATGTGCCGGTGACAACCGATTGGGAGGTGATCGGCCCCATCTCCACGCCAACAACAGTGCGCTCGTTGATGAGCTGGTTGGCGCTGATGCGCAGGTTGCCGCCCGCCTCGATGGTGGACGAGGTGTTGGTGACACTGCCGGTGTTGCCGATGAGGAACCCGTTCGCATCCTGCGTCAGGTCGGCGCCGATGTTGATGTCGCCCAGGTAGCTGTAGATGGTTGCGCCGCCCTGGTTCAGGAGCGAGTTCTTGACGGCAAGGTTGACGCTCTGCGTGCCGGCGATGATTGCGCTTGCGCCGCTGTTGGTTATCGAGTTGGCATTCAGCGTGAGGTTGTCGCCAATAACCGTGCCGGTATTGGCGAAGCTGTCGCTGGTGGCGATAACCGTATTGCCTTCGATCCTGCCGGCGTTGGTGATGCTTCCGGTGCCAATATTAAGGGTGGTATCTCCGGCGTTGATGATGGCCGATGCCCGGTTGTCCAGATTGCTCGCATTCAGGGTCAGTTTGTTAAAGGATTCAAGCGTCGCAAGGTTGGTGAAGGCGCCTGTGGTGGTAAAGGTCAGGTCGCGGTTGGCTTGGATGACGTTGCCGAGCGCACTGGTGTAGTCACCTTTCAGGCTGACGGTGGCATCGCGCCCTGCGATGATTTTTCCGGTTCCTGTGACAGTGTTCGTTGTCACTGTCGTATCAAGTGCGCTGGCAATCGTGCCGCCGGCATTGCTGACAACGCCGCCTGCAGCGTTCAATGTGAGCGATCCCAACGACTGGAATGTGCCGCCGTCGTTGATGATGTCACCGGCAGTTGCAGTTAATATGGCTCCGCCGCCACCTACCATGGCTTGGCTGTTCGCCAGGTTAATTGTGTTGCCGGCCATGCTGAGACCGGTGCCCGCAATGTTTTGTCCGGTGGCATCGATTTGGTTCGTCGCGATGAGCTTCATGACGCCTTGCCGCGTATCCGTTCCGTCAGTCAGCGCCACTGTCCCATCTTTCGCGATCCCCGCGCCCAACGTTCCGCTTGAGCTGATGCTCGCACCATCAAGCGTGAGGTTGCCCCGCGCGGACAGGATGCCACTATTGGCGATCGCTCCATGATCAGTGATCAGTACGTTTTGTTCGCTGTACAGGGTTCCGCTGTTGGTTGTTCCCACTATGCCGGTGATGGTGAGGTTGCCGCTGGCACTGGTGGCACCAGCCAGGGTGATTTGTCCCTGGTTGTCGAGCGTGAAGTCGCCCGCTTGCGCAGCCAACGTGCCCTGGCTGTTGACACCGACACCGGTCTCGGTGCCGATGAGTTTGATCTTGTTGGCATACATGCCGCCCAGTTGGGCGACGTCGATGCCGACTGTGGGTTTGTTGGCATCGCCGGTGATGACTTGTACGCCGAGGTTAGCGTAGTTGACCTGGTTAGTACCGGTAATGACATTGAGGTTGTTGTTGGCCCACAGGGTGTCGTTCACTTTGACGCTACGGGCGATAAGGTCGAGCTGGTCGGTGCTGCCGTCGATCAGTCCGCCGCTGCCAACGGTGATTTGTCCGCCGGTGACACGGAAGGAGTCCAGGCTTCCAGAGCCGCCGAATACGGGGGTGCCGGTAGTCAATACGCCGCGACTGGTATTGATGAAGCCGCAGCCGTTGCAGTTGATGCCATTGGGATTGGCAATGATGACCTCGGCCCGCGTTCCGGCGACTTCGGTGTAGCCATTCAGTTGGCTCTGGCTGGTGCTCGTGACTTCATTGAGGATGATGCGGGCGGTTCCGCCCGCCATGTTCGGATTGGCTGAAACATATCCGGCCTGCTGCGTCTGCACCGCTGCATTGCTGTTGTTCAATATCAATCCGCCGGGGTCGACGTTGTATTGGGTAAACTGGTTATGCGAGATGCCCGCAGCGTTGGGGGCGACGATTTGCACTAGCGGGATGCCGTTGGCGGTATTGTCGATGACGGGCCGGTTCTGTGCCGCGGCATTCTGGGCAGCAATGACCTGCGCTGTTGCTGCCATCGGCTGGCCGATATAGGCAATCAGGGTGATCCATGCAACGGCCTGACGGGCGCGCGACGGCGATTGGTCTGTGGTCAGTTCTGTGTGTTGGCGATTTTGCATGGCGATCCCCAAAAGGACGAAGTTAAAGTTGATAGACTAAATTGAATCCGGCGGCAGGCGCGTCGGTGGACATGTGCTGCGGTTTGTAAAGCGCGTATCCGGCAAAAATGTCATAGCTCATTCCCTTGATCAGCCCGCCCCGCATCCCCAGGGCAACACCCGCCAGCTTGTTGCCGACGAGGTTGTTCTCGTTGGGGCCGAATACTTTGCCGAAGTCGAAGCCAACATAGGCCGACTGGGCCGTACCGGTAATGGGAATGCCTACTTCGTTGCGCAGGAAGAAGCCTCTCTCGGCACCCAGGCTGCTTTCGCCATCAAATCCGCGCACTGTCCAGCGGTTGCCGATGGCGAACCATTCCGACGCATACAGGCTGGAATTTGAGTTTTGCGCCCGGAATGTGGCGGTGTAGCTCAGTTGCCTGTTCCAGGCGTCGACGGGCGTATACAGGGAAACATCGATCGTTTCGAGTTTGTACCGGTATCTGGGATTGTTTGCGGGCAAGTCAGCCGGATCGCTTTGTGCGCCAAACCAAGGCGTGCCCCAACGATATGCGCCTGTTACATCAAGCTGGGCCCTGCCGAAATAGTGTTTGTGCACCCATGCCAATTCGGCAAAGGTGGTGTTGTGTGCCTGCACTGCGATTTCGGTGTCATCGACGTAGCTGTGGCTCCAGCGCCGACCGGTGCGGAATTGCAGGGTGTTTTTTTGGGTTTGATCGCGCTGGAAAAGATAGCCAATCCTGCTTTCCAGATTTTTGGATTTGCCGCTCGACACGAAGGTTTGGAAAGTCCCGATAACGCGCTGGTGGTATTCGGATTCGCTCGCCGATACCGTCAATGTCCAGTAGCCGAATGGGAGCGAGTAGCTGCCGTTGTAACCTTTTGTGCCTTTGGCTGGACTATTGCGGTCGGCATCCGAGGTGATGCCCATGTTGAACAAGTCGCTCGCACCAAGTACGTTGTCCCAGCCCAGAGTCAATCCAGCTTGAGATTTGCCGGTGCCTTTTGCGCCGGCATCATCCAGGGTCGCTATCGCTTTCCAGGGTTTGATTCGCTTGACAGTGATAACGACATCACTCTCGCCCAGATCGCCGGCGGGGACGATCTGCATGTCGACTTCCTGACTCGTTACGCGCTTCATCTGTTCCAGGCCCTGCTCCAGATCGCGCAGGTTGAGCAATTTGCCGGCAGAGGTCGGGAAAGCGTTTTTCCATGTTCCGGCAGTTTCGGCATTGGCAAATCGCAACTCATGTATGACGCCGGGAATCAGCGTAAATTTGAGTGTACCGCTCAACATGTCCTGTTCCGGGATGCCCACCCGCGTCGTGGAATAACCGCGGTCCAGAATCTTCGCGGTAACGCCCCTCATGATGAAGTTGATGCCTTCGCGCCCCAGGCATTTACCGGAAAATTGCTCAACGTAGTCTTGCGCGAAACGGAAGGTATCCCATCTCGATGTGCTTGTTCCGTAACGTTGCGTCGCCGGAGACAGCTTGGCAGGCACTTCCAGTACAAAGTGCTGGATGGCAAAACAGGGAGTTTCAGAAACGGGCAGTTGGGCCGGAGGTGCTTTCGGAACTTCGCCCTGCAGGTTGACGTTGGGCGCTTGTTGCTGACGCTCGCGATCCAGCGCTTCCTGTCTGGCCCGGTTGCGTAACTCTTCGGTGTCTGTTGTTTCTGTGGCTGCGTGGCTGTTACCCGCGAGGGAAGTCATAGCCACAATGAAAGCGAAGGTGAACGTTGGT
>Ga0182021_10002237_pt1 | contig 22547 bp, 18 predicted proteins | sample 612E3MmetaG_FD_120493 | JGI IMG/M metagenome (GOLD analysis project Ga0182021, IMG submission 120493) | Permafrost microbial communities from Stordalen Mire, Sweden - 612E3M metaG (Illumina Assembly) | ecosystem: Environmental > Terrestrial > Soil > Wetlands > Permafrost | place: Sweden... | reverse complement strand
CTGTAAAAAGGATAACTGGCAGTATATTCCTTATGTTAAAGTGAACCTGACTTTAGACCTTACCAGTGAATTGGCTGACCTTGGTGGCGGCGATTTTATTACTGTCAAATCTGACACAGTAAATCCCGATTACAGCATTGTTGATTACCATAATAAAAAATTTCCGAATTTTGAAATTTACCAAAAAATTAATGGGAACGGATTGGTTGTTTATTGTGCACAAAAAGGTTTTGAATATTATGCTTTTGACCTTACCTGTCCATACAAGGCTTTTCAAAATCATTGTACATTAAATAAAGATGGACTTATACTCATTTGCCCGTGTTGTAAATCAAAATTTTTGTTCAGTGGAAACAATTTCATCCCGGCCAATGGCGATAGTACCAATTTGCCTTTGATGCAATACCAGGCATATATTGCCGGGTCTTATGGACAATATTTATATATTTCAAACTAATTTATTTAATCTGCCATAGTAGAATTAAATTGCATTGTTTTCTTACTTATCCTCGATTTTGTAATCATTCTGGTTGTTTAGACTGTAGGTTGTAAGGAACTTAAAAAATTCAAATCAACTGGTATATCAATTTTTATTAATCTACAAAAAATAGATCCCCTTAAATAGCATTCCTTTGGCCTAATAGTCTTCAACCTAAACCCCTTATTGATTCTTTGGTTAAAATAAGTTTAATGTTTTATAAAAAAGCGGTAAACATCGTTGAGGTTTGCATAAAGCAAAAGCGCCATTAAAATAATTAAACCGGCAATCTGGGCATACTCAAGAAACTTATCACTGGGTTTTCTACCTGTTATCATTTCATAAAGCAGGAAAAAAACATGCCCGCCATCAAGCCCCGGAATGGGAAGCACATTCAAAAACGCCAGCATAATAGAAAGGATAGCCGTGATACTCCAAAATGAAATCCAATCCCATTCTCCTGAGAAAATACTTCCTATTGACATAAATCCGCCTACCGATTCATATCCTTTGACTTTAGAAGAAAAAATAAGTTTAAATTGCCTTATATATTCAATAAGTTTGGTAAAGCCTTTTGAAATTCCTTCCGGTATCGATTCAAGAAAACTATACTTGATATGTTTAAGCTCGAAAAACTTAGATAAATCATAATCCTGGGCTATCCCTAAAATACCTGTTTCGGGAACAATTGCTAAAATATCAACAGCCTGGCCTTTGCGATCGATGGTTAAATGTAATGTATCATTTTTATGTGTGATTACCTGTGTTTTAAATTCATCGAAAAAAACTGCTTTTGTCCCATTTATGGCAAACAGTCGATCGCCTTTTTCAAGCCCTGCCTTTTTTCCAGCCGAATTTTTCGTAAAATCTGCAATTAAAAAAGGGACACGAGGGATAATCAGGTCTTGTTTTTTATTTATTAAACTGTGAATAAAATTATCAGGCAGTTCAACATTTATTTTTTGACTGTCGCGTAACACCTGAACTGTTTTTGCTTCGTTCAGGATAATATTATAAACTATTTGGTGGAAGTTATCTACTTCTTTTTTATCAACTGAAAGTATTTTATCACCGTTCCGAAGTCCTGCATTATATGCCAGGGAATCGACAACTATGCCATATTTTGCATTTTTGGTTGGCAGATAGTTTTCACCCCATACATAAAGCATTGCAGTATAAATAACAAGGGCAAATATAAAATTAACAATAACCCCGCCAAGCATAATACATAACCGCTGCCATGAAGATTTCGAACGGAATTCATAAGGCTGTGGTGGTTGTTTCATCTGTTCCAGGTCCATGCTTTCATCGATCATACCAGAAATTTTCACATAACCACCCAAAGGCAGCCAACCAACCCCATATTCGGTTTCTCCTTTTTTAAACTTAAATAATGAAAACCAGGGGTTAAAAAATAAGTAAAATTTTTCCACTCTTGTTTTAAAAATTTTGGCAAAGAAAAAATGTCCCATCTCATGAAGTATAATCAGCAAAGAGAGACTTAGTAAAAATTGCAGGATTTTAATTATTATTTCCATTCGTATTGAGGTTAATTAATTTTTAAATTAAACTTTCAGAAAATTCGCGGGCAAATTTATCTGTTTGCTGGTAATCTTCCAAAGATGGTTTATTAATAAATGTTACTTTTTCAAGTGTTTTTTCAATGATTTCAGACATTTGAAAAAATCCTATTTCATTGCAAAGAAAAGCATTTACCACAATTTCATTTGAAGCATTGAGGGCACAGGGCATATTCCCTCCCAGCTTAAGGACTTCAAAAGCCAATGATAAATTCTTAAACAATGAGTAATTCGGTTTTTCAAAAGTAAGCTCAGGATAATTGAGAAAATTAAACCTTGGAAAATCGGTTTTCATTCTTAATGGATAACTGAGAGCATAAAGTATCGGTAACCGCATGTCCGGTAAACCCATTTGTGCTTTCATCGATCCATCCTCAAATTGAACAATTGAGTGAACGATGGATTGCGGGTGAACAATTATTTCAATTTGCCCGGGATTAAGGTCGAAAAGCCATTTTGCTTCAATGGCTTCCAGTCCTTTATTCATAAGCGAAGCAGAATCAATAGTTACTTTATTTCCCATGCACCAGTTCGGGTGGTTGAGTGCTTCTTTGGAAGTAACATTTTTAAGATATTCAAAATCCTTTTCCCTGAAAGGTCCACCTGATGCTGTAAGATATATTTTTTCAACAGAATTATTCAATTCTCCTGTAAGGCACTGAAAAATTGCAGAATGTTCCGAGTCAACAGGTAAAATATTTACCTTGTATTCTGATACAAGGTTTTTAATAAGGTCTCCCGCGACCACTAAAGTTTCCTTGTTTGCAAGGGCAATATTTTTGCCAGCTTTGATAGCAGAAATGGTTGGTATTAAACCAGAATATCCTACCATTGCAGTAAGTACTATGTTCAAAGAATCGGATTCAACAACATCGGATAATGAAGTTTCACCAGAAAAAACTTTGATAGGATAATTTATTAATGCATCCTTAACAAATTTATATTTCTCTTCATTTACTATTACAACATTTTTGGGAACAAATTTACATGCCTGCTGAATCAACAATTCAGCGTTGCTATGAGCCGTCAGCGTTTCCACTTCAAAATCCTGCAAATGGCCCTCAATTACTTCGAGGGCTTGAGTTCCAATTGAACCGGTTGATCCGAGAATGGCAATACGTTTTTTCATTACTGACGATAAAGAATTTTAAAAAAATCGATAGTTGACAATTAAAATACAATATAATCTTCAGGATTTATCGGGCGTCCATTATACCATAGTTCGAAATGCAAATGTGGTCCTGTAGTCAGCTCTCCGGAATTTCCTACTATGGCAATTGCTTCCCCGGCAACTACCCTGCTTCCCGCTTTTTTTAATAATTCAGCATTATGTTTATAGAAAGAAACCAGGTTATTTTCATGTTGGATTTCTAAAACATAACCCGTTTCAAGAGTCCAGGAGGCCATAATTACAGTACCATCCAGAACAGCTTTAATTACTTCATTAGGTCCGGCAACAATGTCGATACCGTAATGATTAGTTTCTGCGTTGAATGAATTTGTTATTAATCCCCGGAGAGGTGTAAAAAAATGAATCTGCGACAGATTAGCAGCTGACTGTTGCTTAGGTTTTTCAGAAAAAGTAAGATTGAACTGTTCTTCTTCTTCAACCTGTTTTCTTAATAATGAGTCTTTATTGGATCTTGTAAATTTTATATTCTTAGATTTTATCGATTCTCTTTTAAAATTTCCAACATCCTGCTGATCTTTCCCTGAAATAATATTACTCAGATTGGTGAAATATTTATCCCTCATAATAATCTCATGCTGTAATGAATCGAGTTTCAAAGCATTTATCACTATTTCCCTTCGTAACTTACTATCGGGGTAACCTGGAATTAATTCGCGAACAGATGTGTAAGCGATCAGGATAACGGTCAAAGAAACAAGTATAAAACTTAATGCTCCCAAGATCCAAAGCAGATTGAACCCTGTAAGTCTCAAATAACCAATCTCCTCAAATGTGTTATCGTTATATATAATAAGGCGATATTTATCACTAAGCCTTTGCGATAGGTTACGTTTGGGTCTTGTCATTATAAAGAAATTTTAATTTGCCAGAAATAAAATTAATGTCATGAATTAGGTTTTGAAAATTTTAAAATGATAATTCTGCTTAAATAGTTGCGATTCAATAAAATGATTCATTAAAATTTCTGGATTAAAAAATGTAACGAACTTGAAAAACAAATGCAATTACGTTTTATTTCCATGAACTATATTAATTTCTTTAGAAATACTTTGCCATAGTCCATGTTTTGTGCAATACGATAAAGCTGTAAGGTTCATGCCCACTTTGGGGACAACAAAAAAATCAACTTCAGGTTGAGCCGGCTTATTGGCCATAGTTCCTGGAAATATCCTGGTTTCAACAAGTAAGGTTTCGCGGTTCCATAATTGAATAAACCCAATGTAATGGTCGCCCTCATCGGCATGGGCATATTCGCTTCCGACGCGTATTTTAACCTTAAATTTTTCCCCTTCCTTAGCTTTGTCTTCACAAATAATAACAGGAGTATGACGGTCGAAGTAATCCTTCTTTACATCATTGTCAAGGTTATGAATATCCAATGGTTTAAAAATATTAGGCATAATAATTATTAAATTTTAAACTTACCTAATCCTTAAAAATTTTCTCATAAGAGAAATATTTTTTTGTCTGGAAACAAAAGTAATATATCTTTACACCACTAAAAAAGATTAATTGTATCAAATCTTGTAAAGATTTGTCTAAAATATTGCGGGGTGGAGCAGTTGGTAGCTCGTTGGGCTCATAACCCAAAGGTCGTCAGTTCGAGTCTGGCCCCCGCTACAAGTGAAACCTGGATTTCAGAAAGTCCGGTTTTTATTTAACAATCAGGTAAAACATTTTACTGAAATCCTTAATTGGAAGTAATTTCATCTTCAATTTTTAATTATTTTCATACTTCTTTATTTCTTTTTCAATGTCAAAAGTCATTGCGTAGATTATCTTTTCTTAACCAACTTGAAAATGTTTTAGTTTTAATAGTACTCTATTTATAAATTCTATAACTTCACAATTAAATAAATTCTTGTTTATTTCTGCAATGTTTAAATCTTCAATAATTATTATTGCTTTTATTACATTAATAGCAATTGCAGTATCTGCCCAGAAACCGGAAATTCACAAAAGACCTAAAATTGGTTTAGTGCTAAGTGGTGGCGGCGCTATGGGTTTTGCACATATTGGGGTTTTGAAGGTGCTTGAAGAAGCAGGGATACCGATAGATTATATAGGCGGAACCAGTATGGGAAGCATTATTGGAGGTTTATATGCTATCGGGTACAGCGCTGACAGCCTCGAGAAAATAATTAAGGGCCAGAATTGGCAGGAATTATTTACCGATAGGTTTCCCAGAACCTACCTTTCATTTGAAGAAAAGAAAAACGATGGAAAGTACATTGTGCCATTTCCTTTGAGCGAAGGAAAATTTCAATTGCCTGTGGGACTAATCCCAGGGCAAAATCTGGAATTACTGCTATCGAAGCTTACCTGGAATGCTATTGAAATAAACGATTTTAATAAATTACCAATACCATTTTTATGTGTAGCAACAGATATTGCCAAGGGTAAGGCTGTTGTAATGAGAAGCGGATCTCTTTCTGAATGTATTCGTGCGAGTATGTCACTTCCTACTATTTTTACCCCGATTATCATGAACGGACAAACATTGGTGGATGGAGGTATTTATAATAACTTCCCGGTAAATGAAGTCCGGGAAATGGGTGCTGATATTATCATTGGTGTCGATGTAGGGTTTGAACCCTTTCAGGGATCAGATTTGAACTCTATGCTAAGGATAGTTGAACAATCGGTTTTCATTCATACTGTTGAAGACAACAGGGAAAGGCGTGCGAAATGTAATATATTTATTATGCCCGATTTAAAGGCCTTCAATATAATGAGTTTTGACGAGGCAGACTCGTTGATCTATTTAGGCAAACTCGCTGCCTTAAAGCAATTCGACAAAATAAAAGCATTGGCCGATTCAATTAAGCGATTGGGTGCTATAGATACAATAAAAAAATTAGCACCAATTAAGTACATTGAAATTTCAGACATTAAAGTGGAAGGAAATAAAAATACCCCACTTTCATTTATTCTTTCAAAACTGAATATTGAAGCTCCTGCAAAAGTAACGGCCATTGAACTTGATGAGGCCATGAACCGCGTTCATGGCACCTTGCTGTTCAAGAAAGTTACTTATGGTATTGGAAAAACTGATTCGGGCAATATTCTTACAATTGATGTTGAAGAAAGGTCAAAAAGCTTGTTTTCGTTGGGTGTCAATTATAATACTGACTATAAAGCCAGTATTTATTTGAATTCATCGTGGGTCAACCTTCTCATGCAAGGTTCAAAACTTAGTTTGGATGCATTGTTAGGTGAAAATCCGCGTCTTGACGTTACTTTTTTTGTATTTAGTGGATGGAACCCCAAGGGTATTAAGCCTACAAAGAAAGGCTGGCGTTTCGATTTTGGATTAAATTTTTCTACCAGCAATTATGACCTTGTCAATTATAATAATGGAAATAAAATTTCAAGTTTTGGTTACACTGATATTGCCGGTAATATTTTTGCACAAACCATTTTCAAAAATTCCTATGCATGGGGAGTTGGTATTCAGAATGAATTCAATTCTATTAAAGCTGAATTTAATCCTTTTAACGCTCCGTCGTCAACCCATAAATTTTTCAATGTCTACTCTTATTTGAAATTCGATACTTATAATAATTCATATTTTCCAGAAAAGGGTGTGCTATTAAATTATGAAATCCGCTACCTTTCTAAGCTATACGATAATACAGTGCCTCCCGGAATATTAATTAATGGAAGATGGAGCAATGCTATTCCGATATATCGAAAGCTTACCATCATTCCAAGTTTATTTACAGGTTTTAGTTTTACCGATTCAGTGCCTGATAACTACCAATACCGGATCGGAGGGTTAAGCACCTATTATGTAAAAAATGGAGTTCCTTTTGTAGGAGAAAAGTTACTGGAACATAAAAGCCTAAATTATGCTATTGTCCGATTAGATTTGCAGTATGAATTTTTCAGAAAATATTTTGTAGTACTTATAGCAAATGCCGGCAAATCTGCTTCGCTGCCTGAAAAATTGATATCGGGAGGAAACAATTTTGTTGGTTATGGAATTTCATTTGGCTATAACAGCCTGATTGGCCCTGTTGAGCTGATGTTCATGAAATCACCTGAAGACAATTTAATAGCTTATTTGAATGTTGGTTTTTGGTTTTAAATAAGAGATTTAAAAATTTCTTTAATCTAACTTTAATTTTCCAACAGGGTTTCCCGAAATAGGCTATATCATGAAATATGTTTTATCTGTTTCTGCCGAGATAGAAGCCAGCATGGGAGATTCTGCTGAAATATCTATAATACCAATATAGTCATAATCCCTTATTATAGCAAGTTTATTCTTCTTCAATAATTGGTTTTGCATCTCTTTTATGCTTTCTCACTTCAATTACTTTTCCAATTGGCTTTAAATAACTTGAAGATATCGAGTATAAATCGATCCTTGCACCTAAACCTATTGTTACAGACTTAGCTAAAAAATCATACCCGCCAAATAATGAAAATGATTTAAAACCGACAAATCCACCGGTTACCAAACTTCCGGTTAATCTGCCTGTAAAAAAATTATTTTTCAATCCAATATCTGCAACATAAAATCCAAAGAAAAACTGAGGATCGATTGTTAATTTGCCATTCTCATTAAATGTAAAATCTCCAAAAAACCAGGTATAACCAAATCCTAAACTTAAATCCGAGCCAATTTGATAATTTCCATCTTTAAGATCAATTCTGTCAAAAGAAATCGGAATTGTTGGTGAGCCTAACAAAGAGGACTTATAAACTGTATTATAAAATAAAGTATCCGGCCATTGAGTTTCTCGTGTCACAGCCAGACTTTGTTTATTGGTACCAGGGAAAACATAACCTCTTTTAGTTAAAAATTTAAAATTAGGACTTTTATTATCTTGTCCAAAAACTAATGCGGACACAATAAAACTTAGAACTAATAAAAAGACTCTTTTTTTCATAGCTTTTATTATTTAAATATGAATATCTGAAATATTACATTTGATGTGTATGTTAGACAATTCGGAAATTTTATCAGATTCGTTTTCTAAATTATAGTTTCAATTAATAAATTAAAAGTTTCAGGATTAATTGGCCATAAAACATGTTCATAACAACAATATTAGGTATTATAATATATACAAATAGCTCTGGTTCTTCTAATATTTTAAAATTTGACCTTTTTGTAAAAAATTCTTTTGGTAATTTCAGCAGCTACAATGTAAACAACTACAATAAGCAATAAAAGTAAGTATGTAGAAATACTGAGCGGGCTGAATCCAAAAACATTTCCAAGCGGTGTGAAGGGTAAAATTAACGTTATAACAGCAATCGTCAAAGTTGCTATTAACAGATATTTTCCTGGCAGGCTCCTGAAAAAAGGCTTCCTGCTCCGAATAACAAGTACAATGATTGATGCTGAAATGACGGATTCGAGAAACCAACCGGTCCTAAACTGCCCCTCATTGGCGTGAAGGATGAGTAAAAGCAATCCAAATGTAACGTAATCAAATACAGAACTAACCAGACCAAAAGTAATCATAAACTTGCGAATGGCTTTGATGTCCCAGCGGCGCGGGTAGTTGATCATTTCGTCATCTACCCTGTCGGTAGCAATCGTCATTTCGGGGAAATCGGTCAATAGATTGGTGAGCAATATTTGCTTGGGCAGCAATGGAAGAAAAGGAATAAAGAGGGATACCCCTGCCATGCTGAACATATTCCCAAAATTAGCGCTGGTTGCCATAAACACATATTTCAGCGTATTGGCAAAGGTGGTCCGTCCTTCACTTACACCTTCGACCAGAACACCCAGATCTTTTTCAAGCAGGACGATATCGGCAGCATCTTTGGCAACATCTGCAGCAGTATCTACCGAGATACCAACATCGGCAGCATGAAGTGCTGAGGCATCGTTGATACCATCGCCCATGTATCCCACGACATTGCCCGCTTTTCGTAAGGCAATAATAATTCGTTCTTTCTGATTTGGCTCTATTTCTGCAAAAACATCTATGGCTCCAACTCTCCTCAGTAACGCGCCATCACTCAATTGTCGAAGTTCAGGGCCTGCAATGATTTTATTATCGGACAGCCCCATTTTTTTACTAATACTGGCTGCCACAAGATGGTTATCGCCTGTTATAATTTTGAGCGAAACGCCCAAATGTTTTAAATTTTCAATGGTTTTAATAATATTTTCTTTAGGTGGATCAAAGAGTGTGAGAAACCCTAAAAATGTCATATCCTTTTCATCACTTTTGTTAATAGGCGACACCGATGGTATGTTTTTGTATGCAATGCCTAATGTTCGAAAACCCTGGTTGCTGAAATCTTCAAAATGTTTCTGGATTTGATCCATCATGGATGCAATCTCAACTGTGTTTCCTTCTTTAGTTTCCACTGATGTGCATACTTCGAGAATATTTGTTAAAGCACCTTTTGTAATCATTAAATGAGAATCTCCGGTTGTAACGGCAATGCTTAAACGCTTACGAAGAAAATCATAAGGAATTTCATCCTTTTTTTGAAATTCCTTCAGGTCAACCTTACGAAACCTGAGTATGGCTTCGTCAATAGGGTTTTTAAAACCTGTTTCGCAGGAGGCATTAATATATGCGTAAAGAAATGCTTTTTCGCTGGCAACACCATTCACATCCAAAGCAGATTCCACTTGCACGGTTCCTTCAGTAAGCGTACCGGTTTTATCGGAGCATATTACATTCATACTGCCGAAGTTTTCGATAGAAGCAAGCCGCTTCACGATCACTTTCTTTTGGGCCATCTTTTTTGCGCCATGGGCAAGGTTGATGCTGATGATGGCAGGTAATAACTGTGGAGTAAGCCCAACTGCAAGCGCCAGTGAAAAAAGAAAAGATTCCAGCACGGGCCGGTGTAAATATACATTGATAGCAAATATAAGTACAACAAGTATCAGCGTAACTTCTCCAAGAAAATACCCAAACCGTCGTATACCATGTTCAAAATCAGTTTCAGGAGCTTTGAGTTTAAGCCGTTCAGACACTTTACCAAACTCGGTATTTTTTGCGGTAAGTATTACCAATGCCTTTGCAGTACCACTTACAATATGAGTACCCATCCATACTGAATTTACACGTTTTGCAAGAGCAGTATCGGCAGTCAAAACCGAAACGGTTTTTTCAACCGGATAAGTTTCACCGGTAAGCATGGCTTCATCAACAAACAAATCTTTTGATTCAATGAGCAGACCATCGCCCGGAACAATGTCACCAGCATTCAGTGCAACAATATCTCCCGGTACAATATTTTCCACGGGAATTTCCTGTTTGTCGCCATCACGAAATACTGCTGATTTAATTTGAACGATGGCAAGCAGCTTCTCTATGGCATTTGAAGCACTATGTTCCTGCCAGAATCCAAGAAGGCCGCTTATTACTACAATTGTCAGAATGATTGACGCATCTACTATATTATGCAAAAACAATGATAATAATGTTGCGGCTAAAAGAATAAGAATAATAGGACTTTTAAACTGGTTAACCAGTATTGTGAAAGCATCCGATCGTTTTTTGGGCTTCATACGATTTGCACCATAATCCCTGAGCCTGATATCGGCTTCAATTGTAGTAAGACCACTTGTTGAAGTCCTAAGCCTGGTAAGTGATTCATTAACAGTAATGCTCCAAAAAGGTTGATTATTTTGATCCATCGGTTCCTGATTATTCATTGGTTTCATAAAGACGAAGCCTGTTCCTGAGTGCAGCAATTTCATCCTGCATCGACTTAATTCGATTTAACAAATGAAGGACAGTTTCAATCCCTTCCAGATTTATGTCTAACTCATAATAGAAACGTATAAATTTCTCCAATTGCTGAAGCTGGCCAGCATCTATAAATTCAGTGTCTTTAACGGTTTTAATTTCTATCAATCCTGTTTCTTTTAATGAACTGATGAATGAAATCTCAACGTTGTGGCTGATACAGAATTGTTGAATAGATATTAAATTTTTCGTTTGCATCGTACACAAATTAATTTTTCAATTTGGATAATTCGGTAAATAATGCTTTTTGCTTATCCGTTAAATTTGTCGGGATTTTAATGTTAAAGGTTACAAATAAATCTCCAAATTGCCCATCATTTTTGTAAACAGGAAATCCCTTACCTTTTAGCTTTACTTTAGTCCCATTTTGAGTTTCCGGCCTTACTTTCATTTTAACTTTTCCGTTTAAAGTATCCATCATAATTTCACCCCCAAGTAAGGCAGTATATAATTCTAAATCTACTGTTGAATAAAGATTATTTCCCAACCGTTTGAATTCAGGATGATTGGCTATTGAAAATGTAATATATAAATCGCCATTCGGTCCGCCATTTAATCCCTGGCCTCCATGCCCTGAAATTTTAATTGTTTGTCCGTTTTCAATTCCGGCAGGGACAGTAATTCTGATGTTTTTCCCGTTTACAGTTAAGGTTTGTTTATGGGTTTTATATGCATCGAGGAGATCGAGATGGAGTTCCGCATTATAATCTTCTCCCCTGAATTTCACCTGCCTGTTTCTACCGGCGCTTGCTGCCCCGCCAAACATGGATTCAAAAAATTCGGAAAAATCCCCTTCAGATCGTGCTTCAGAATACCTTGCCCCACGTGAATTTGACGATTGCTCCTGGTATTGTTTTGCCTTTTCAAATTCTTCAGCATGCTGCCAATCCTTTCCGTACCTATCGTATTTCTTTCGTTTTTCAGGATCGCTTAGTACCTCATTTGCTTCATTGATTTGCTGAAAATTCTTCTTAGCTTCTTTATCGTTTGGATTTAAATCGGGGTGAAATTTTCTGGCTAATTTCCGGTAAGCATTTTTAATGTCTTTTGGGGTCGCTGTTTTCGCAATCCCTAACGTTTTATAATAATCTACGAAATCCATGTATTATTGATTTTTTTGCCACTTCACCATGAGTAAAGTTTAAGAATGTTTTCTCCAACCTTTTTTAACAACTACCATCTCATTTGTTAGAATAATGTTCCGCTTCGCCTGCCTTCAGTATTGAATTGCCAGACCGTTCGACGACGACCACAATTTTGCCTGGAGTTCCTGCATTGAAAGGGGTTTCAAATCGTCCTTTGAACTGTGTTTCAATTCGGAAACCTTAAGCAGGCTGGTATCAGGTTTCATACAACAACCACAGAATTGTCAGTTTGAAATCCATTGGACACATACTTGTCAGCATCTTTTTCATTCAACCATGTCCAACCATCTATGATATACTTGAACTCGTATTCCCTGCCTTGTTTAAGGTCAACAGAAACAGAAAATTCGCCTCCCTTGTTTTTCTTCATAGGGATACTTTCAATGTCCCAGTTATTAAAATCACCTGCCAGGTTAACCCGGTTAGCAGAAATGGCAATGTCTTTAGCCAGTGTAAATGTTACTTTACATATTCGCTTCTTTATGTCAAATTGTTTTTTTATACTCATAATAATTATTTCTTTTACTTTTTATCATAAAGGGATTCGTCGCCTTTTTCACCTGTTCTGATGCGGATAGACTGGTCTATGGGAATGATGAAAATTCTCCCATCGCCACTTTCTCCGGTAAACGCAAATTTTAGGATGGCTTTAACCGATTTTTCTACATTAATATCACGAACGACAAATGAGAGATTAACTCTATCAATGGTGCTTACATCATAGGACTGCCCACGGAAAATACGCTCTTGTTTTTCAGTTCCCTGTCCTCTTACCTCCCACCAGGATAAAAAGTCAATGTCTGCTTCATGCAAGGCTTTTCTCACTTCTTCGAATTTTTCTTTACGGATAATTGCATCAATTTTTTTCATGGCGAAAATTTTTATTATGTTTTATGTTTATATGTTTTGCTTACTTTATTATTATTTTCTTCTGTTCAAAAACTAACTTCAACCATTAAATGCCCCTAAATCCCATATATCTTCTGTTGTTATGCGCAATTGATAATTAGGAAATGATAAAACAGGAATAAATGCTTTGTTTATCATCTGGTGGGCATAGCTGCCTAATAAAAGATTGGAAACACTTTTTTCCTGCTCCGTCATTATTGAAATTAGGTCGGCATTTACGGAGCGCGAATATTCAAGAGTTAAATCGGTCAGGTTGTCACCCTGAAGGTACTCGACCTTATAAGGAATTTTATGGGCCACAGTGTATTCAGCCACCTGTTTGGCATATTGTTGAAGTTTTTTCTCAATACTCTTATGTTTTGAAAGTCTTACTGTAAGAATATGAATTTCTGAATTAAAAATCTTTGCCAACTTAATTGTATATGGAACTTTTTCCCTGGTCTCAAAAGTAATATCGAGTGGTAAAACAATTTTATCAATGTTTGAAGATATCCTGCTTCTTCTGACAGTTATCACCGGAGTCTTTGAATGAGAAGTTATTTTGTAAGCATTACCGCCAATGAACAATTCTTCAAAACCGGATTCTCCATGGGTTGAAAGTACTATCAGTGCGTCTTCATAACTTTCAGCCAGGTCTGTTATTTCCTTAAATATCTTTCCTTCTTTAATTGTATAACTCAATGCAAAATTTGGATTGCTTTTCTCCTTATAATTTTGAAGTATATCCTCAAATTTTATTTTTACAAGTTGATGCTCCTTTTCCAACAGTTCTCTTTTAGTACTTTCATTTTTTTTTATGACGTGAACCATTTGGATATTGGCTCCGGTTTTATTGGCCAGCATTAATGATAAATTTAAACCAGTCAATGACTCATTTGAAAAATCGAGGGGAACGATAATTGTTTTCATATTCTTAAATGAATTTTGAGAATACAAAGTTAAATACCTACCAGGGGATAAGTATTACACAACTTTTGGAAAAATTTATATTATTCACACATTTAAGGTGTAATGATTGTTTTTGTTAGGGCATTATGTGGGTACAATATTGCCTGATTTTATTGATCCGTATCCATTTCCTTAATCTCCTAAATATAGCTAACTTTCATCATATTCGTTGATCCATGAAATTTGAAGGGAGTGCTACCTACATGAACTACGCAGTCACCTTCTATTAATAGATTTTCAGCTTTAAGCATTTCTGTTGATTCATGAATGGCCGTGTCTAAAAGGTCGTATGTATTTAAATAAAAAGGTCTAACTCCCCATACCAGCGAAATTTTATGCAACAGATTTTTGTCATTAGTAAAAGCATAGATTTTGGATTTGGGCCTGTGACTAGATATCCTTAATGCAGTAAACCCGGAATTAGTAAATGCAATTATAGCTTTGGCCCCAACTTGTTCGGCTAATTTTGAAGCGTTAAAGCAAATTGAGTCGGCAAGAAACGTAGGATTTCCTACAAGGGGTTTATGTTGTTTATTGAATAAATTTCCCTTATTTTCAGTATAATCAATAATCCTTTGCATACTATTTATGGTTTCAACAGGATACTTACCTACTGAAGTTTCAGCGCTTAGCATCAAAGCATCAGCACCATCAAGCACAGCGTTGGCTACATCATTGGCTTCAGCCCTTGTAGGCCTGAAATTTGTAATCATGCTTTCCATCATCTGTGTTGCAATTATCACAGGTTTCGAACACTTAATACATTTCTCGACGATTAATTTTTGAATCAATGGCACTTCGTCAAAAGAAACCTCCACACCTAAGTCGCCTCTTGCAACCATAATTCCATCAGCAAGGTCTATAATCTGGTCTAATTCAAGAAGTGCTTCCGGTTTTTCAATTTTAGCAATAACACCTGCATGACCTTTCTCTTGCATGATAAGATCTTTTAAGGCTAATATATCAGATGCTTTCCGTACAAAAGATAAACCGAGCCAATCAACACCTTGGCCAATGGCAAAAATAGCATTTGAAATATCTTCTTCAGTAAGACATGGCAACGATACTTTGGTATCTGGTAAGTTAACCCCTTTTTTAGAAGACAGTGGTCCCCCATAAATAACCTTTGCATTAACAAAGTCTTTTTTGTTGGTTTCAATTACTTCTAACTTTATTTTTCCATCGTCAATAAGAATCGTTTCTCCGGCATTGACATCCTGTGGAAATTCCTGGTAACTCATATAAATATGGTCTTTGGTGCCTATGCATTTCTCAGTGACAAATTTTATAATATCGCCTTCTGTCAAATTTATCAGGTTGTTTTCAATTTCACCAACCCTGAGTTTTGGACCTTGCAAATCTGCAAGGATTGAAATATTTGCTCCCAATTCAAGGTTTAATTCTTTTATAAGATTTATCAATTTAAGATGTTCTTCTTTTTTAGAATGCGAAAAATTCAATCTGAATACACGGACACCTTCAAAAATCAATTTACGAAGAATATCTTTAGAAGATGATGCAGGGCCTAAGGTTGCGATTATTTTAGTTTGTGAATTTACTTGCTTCATAGTTCAATGATTGGTTAAAATATTTTTTTAATAACAATTCAAATATTTGCATATTCATTCTTGATTACGACCTTTAAAGCTTTTTCCTTTGAAGCATTTTCAAAGGTATAATAGGCCTTTATTATTTCAGATAATTTGAACCTATGGCTGACGAGTTTTTTTGCATCTATCTGACCCGATTCCACCATCTTTAATAGAACTGGTGTAGTACTTGCATCAACTAATTGTGTAGTAAGCGTAATATTGGATACCCAGAGCTTTTCGAGCAGTAGATTTACTGATTTGCCATGAACTCCTATATTAGCAATGCGTCCTCCAGTTGCAATTATTGCCTGACAAATATCGAAAGTCGCAGGAATGCCGACAGCCTCTATAGCCACATCTACTCCTGCTGATTTCGTCAACTTCATAACCGTCTCAGATTCTTTTCCATTCGAACTGTTTACGACCTGGGTTGCGCCAAACGAAAGGGCAACCTCTAGCCGGTTATCATCGAGATCGATCATTATTATTTCTGAAGGTGAATATAGTTTCACTGCAAGCAAAGTTGCCAGACCAACCGGACCTGCTCCGACAATTGCCACGATATCTCCTGGTTTCACTTGACCTTTCATAGCCCCACATTCCAAACCGGTAGGCAGAATACAACTAAGCATTAAAACTGCTTCATCATCTGCATTTGATGGTAAAAGGTACAAACCGTTTTCGGCAAATGGAATCCTGACATATTCGGCCTGAGTGCCGTCAATTTTGTTACCCAGCTGCCATCCCCCATTAAGGCAATGTGAAAAAATACCTTTTTTACAGAAATTGCAACTGCCACAAGAGGTAATCAGAGAGATAAGAACTTTATCACCTTTGTGAAAACTTACTACATCCGAACCAACGTCATCAATAATGCCTACTCCTTCGTGACCCAGTGTACGTCCATCAGGAATAGAAGGTACATCTCCCTTTAAAATGTGTAGATCGGTACCACAGATTGTGGTTATAGTAATACGGACTATTGCATCTGTCGCCTTTTCAATTATAGGTTTTGGTTTATCCTCCAGCGCAATGTTGTTAGGGCTGTGGTATACAAGAGCTTTCATATTAGTCAAGTTTATTAATTTTAGCCATTGACTTACCCGCACTGCGAAGCGATTCAGGACAATCCATCCGGTCAGTGTGAATTTCAATGAATACAAGACCGTCCGTTTTTTTTGCTTTAACCAAAGCATCTTCAAGTTCTCCTTCTGTATGAACATCTATGCCAAGTCCACCACCAAATACTTCTACAAGTTTGTGATAATGCCAGGGTTGAATATCGTTATAGGGGTGATCACAGATTACCCTTTCTATTGTATAACCATCATTGTTGATAAGAAAGATGATGGGTTTAAGATTGTTCCGGATCATCGTGGAAAGGTCCTGGCAAGTAACCTGGAAAGAACCGTCACCAACAAATAGAATTGCACGTCTTTTTTGGGCTGCTAAACTAACACCCAGGGTTGCACCGACTGTATAGCCGATAGAACCATAAAAAGTTTGACCAATAAAGATAGCTCCTTCCGGCATTAACATTTCTGCAGCACTAAATAGGGCTACGCCTGTTTCTGCAATAACTATAGAATTATTATCAATAAAATGACTCATCCTATCAAAAAAACGCTTTATGGTAACCGGTTTAGGGGCATCAGGCAGATATTCTTCTGTCTGCCGATGCACACATGAATCTAAAGCACATTGAATATCGAGTGTTGCTGGATTCCGTTTGAAGAGTTTTTCAGTTAAACCAAGAATAAAATCATGGAGATGTACATTTTCGTAATAATGGTGCTTGATTTTCACATAACCAATATTGGCGCTTATCATTTTTGAGTCTTCCATGTTTGTTGTAAAGCCACCTGTATTAAAATCAGTCATCAATGCTCCAAGTGCCAAAATACAATCGGCTGACTCTACCCGTTTTTTTACAAACTCGCGACTTCTATCTCCCTCAAATAGACCGATGAACTGTGTACGATGTTCAGAAAGAACAGTCTTTCCCAACATCATGGTGACATATGGCAATCCCGTTTTGTCGAGAAAAGCGGAAAAATCCTTTTGCAGCTTATAACGAATTAACTCAACGTCGCCAATAACAATTGGTTTTTGTGAGTTATCAAGCATCTTGACAGCCTCTTTTATTGCTTCCCATAGTGCTTCTTTATCACTTTTTGGGTGTATTGGGAAAAGAAAAGGGCCAGGTCGATTACATTTCATTACTACTAGGTCAGATGGAAAGCTTATATAAACAGGTTGCTGGTGAGTGAGACATGCTATAAGCACCCGGTCGATCTCTGCCGGCGCTGATTCAGCAGAATCGAGTTGGGTCGAAGCAATTGTGATTTTCTCATACATCTTAAATGGGATTTGGTAATCGCCTAAAGTGTGATGTAACAGTGGTCGTGTTCGGAAATTAATTGTTGCAGGCGAGCCAGTAATTACTACCACCGGCACCCTTTCTGCAAATGATCCTGCCACACCATTGATGGCGCTTAGTTCTCCAACTCCAAAAGTTGAGGTAAATGCACCAATGCCCTTAATTCGGGCATATCCATCGGCAGCATAGGCAGCGTTTAGTTCATTGCATGTGCCAACATACTTCAAATCGCTTTTCATTACCTGGTTTAAAAAACCCATGACAAAATCGCCGGGCACACCAAAAAGATGATCGACTCCAATTTCTTTAAGCCGGATAAGTAAATATTCAGCAACCGTAATTTCAGAATTTATCATATCATAACTTTCTTAACCTCGTTATTATTTTTTTATTGAGCTAAGTAGCCACCATCAATATTGAGTGCTGTTCCTGTAATAAATGAACTATCATCGCAAGCAAGAAAAATGAAACCGTTTGCAATTTCTTCTGAAGTGCCCAATCGGTTCATGGGATGTTTATCAAGGATATGCTGTTTTATTTCCGGTTTGTTGCTGAAATCTAATTTTGTAAGCAAAGGAGTATCTATAAATCCAGGGCATATTACATTCACCCTTATTCCTTCAGTAGCATATTCGAGTGCCGCAGTTTTTGTAAGACCTATTAACCCATGCTTTGCTGTAACATAATGTGCAGATCTGGCATAGCCAACTTTTCCTGAAATCGAAGACATATTCACGATAACTCCCTTTTTCTGTTTTTCCATTTGAATAAGCTCATACTTCATACAATAGAATACTCCGGTTAAGTCAATTCCAATAACCTTCAACCATGACTGCTCATCCATTTCGCTTATTTTACTGGGTTTACCACCAATACCAGCATTGTTAAGTGCAATATCAAGCGTTCCGAATGTGCTTATTACTTTTTGAATAGCCGACTTCACCTGGTCAAGTACTGATACATTGCATTCGATAAAAATTGCTTTGGGTTGTACTTTTTTTATTTCATCCATAGCTTTTATATTAGTGGAAGTTTCCCTATCGGCTATAGCTATATTAGCTCCTTCTTTTGCCGCGGCTATGGCGCATGCTTTTCCTATGCCTGATAATCCTCCGGTTATAAAAACCGTTTTGTTTTCAAGTTTTTTCATTTTATAATAGTAAGATTAAGACTTTTTATTGTGAAAAATTTTGACTGAGTAAAGTTCAGTACCCTAAACTATATAAGTATTACACAACTTTAAAAAAGAGTTACATAATTCACACATTTTCGATTGACCTGCACTTTGTCATTAGCAATATAATAATGCAATTTTCAACATCTAATAATTCAATCTTTTGGAGTGAATAATTTGAATACTTTCATATTTTGCTTTTAAATATTTTTTTAATTTTATTTAGTACTATCTTTCAACGCTTCAAAACCAGACACAACATCGAACAACTCTTCATCAATTGAACTTTGTCGCAAACTATGGAATTTATGGCTGAGTTCATCCAGCAATTCTTCTATGTTTTTTTCAGCGCGTTGCATGGCTGCCAATCGACTTGCGTTTTCGCTTGCCAAAGAATCAGCACAGGCTTTGAATAACGAGACGAAAAGATACCCGCTAATAAGTGCAAATAAGGTTGGTTTAATACCTCCTATAATCTGCGGTATTAGCTTTGTTGGCCATTTAAGTTCCGAAAGCGATTGTCTCCATTTTTCATCCAGGGGCAATAATCGTTGGATTACAGGCTCATAACCTACACCTTGTTTTTGTTGATTATGAAAAACATAAACCTCTTGCATAATACCTTTTTCGCGGCTTTCTTCACTTTTAACCAATATTTGCCCTACAAGAGGGGTAATTGCATTAACAGAATTGGGAACAGGGAAAAGGGTTGTAGTATTAAAGCCAATATCTGACAATAACAATTGAACACGTTCTCCAACGGCCCAGATTTCTTTTTTGCCTTGCAAAGCATTCAATGAATGAGATACAAAATCAGTGAGCAAATCATTAAACTGACCAACCAAGCCTTGGTCCGAACCAAAAACAATTGCACAAATTACTTTTTCATCGTTTCTTTTTGTTTCTTTCTTTTGATTTATGGTATCAATTTTCTCTTGCCTAAAATAAGCGATTATGCCCAGAGCTACTGTATGATAGTAATTTCCTAGTGAAGCAACTGCCGTTTCATATTGTCCGATGTTTGATGCTGCGACAGCCTTCATTGTCCGCACAACAGATTTGATTTCTTCTGCTCCTTCCAGCTTTCTTCGTAAACTTTCTAAAGTATCCATACTTATTTATTTTTATCTGGTTCAGGCTTTTCCTGAAATGAATTAAGCAAATTGCCTGCAATTTTTAAAATTGCTTCACGGTCGGGATCGCTTAATTCTTTATCTGAAAATAGACGTTTCAGTATTTCAGCAGGCATTTCCAAATTAATGTTCTGTAAAACGGCCTCTGCATCCTTCATTTTATCCACGGGAATAGTATCAAAAAGTCCACTGGTTAATGCAAGTAGGACTATTATTTGTTTTGGAACTGGCATTGGTTGAAGTTCCTGCTGTTTGAGACAAATACGGATACGCTTTCCATGTTCAATTATTTTTTTGGTATTTTCATCTAACCGTGTCCCAAAACGAGAAAAAGTTTCTAATTCTTCAAATTGAGAATAGGCAAGTTTAAGGTTACCTGTTATGGAGCGATAAGCTGGTAATTGGGCTTTACCACCTACACGAGAAACAGATTTACCCACATCAACAGCCGGTAAATTGCCTAATTCAAATAGTTTAGGAGAAAGGTATATCTGCCCATCAGTAATAGATATAAGATTTGTAGGTATATAGGCAGAAATATTCTGGGCTTCTGTCTCGATAATTGGCAATGCAGTGAGTGAACCTCCTTTGAGTTCATCGCTTAGATGTGTAGCTCTTTCCAATAACCTTGAATGAATGTAAAAAATATCTCCAGGGAATGCTTCACGTCCGGGTGGTCTTCTCAATAGAAGGGAAAGTTCGCGATAAGCGCGTGCATGATGAGTCAGGTCGTCATAAACAATAAGTACATCACGGCCTTGTTCCATAAAATATTCTGCAATACTGGTAGCTGCATAAGGAGCGATATATTTTAATCCGGGCGCATTGTCACCTTCGGTTGCAACCACAATAGTATATTCCATTGCCCCTTTTTCTCCAAGGTTAGCAATTACTTTTGCTACTGATGATGCACGCTGCCCGATGGCACAATAAATGCATATTACATTTTTATCACGTTGATTGATTATTGTGTCAATTGCAATGGCTGTTTTGCCTGTCTGCCGGTCGCCTAAAATCAATTCACGTTGTCCGCGACCAATTGGAATCAGTGCATCAATAACTTTTAATCCTGTTTGCAAAGGAACAGAAACCGTAGCACGATCCATAATAGCATGAGCCGGACGCTCAATAGGCAAACGTTGGTTAAAAGTGATGGAACCTTTGTCATCCATTGGTTCTCCCAACGGATTAATAACCCTGCCAATTAACGAATTGTCTACCGGAATGTCCATTACACGGCCTGTACGTTCAACTTCATCACCTGCATTCAACAGAGAATCTTCACCTAGAAAAATTGCACCTATTTCATCTTCATCAATATTGTAAGCTATGCCAAATAAACCTCCCGGGAATTTCAACAGTTCTTCGAAACCTGCACCCGGAAGGCCGGAAATTTTAACAATGCCTGCCGATACACTCACAATAGAACCCACTTCGCGTGGTGCAAAAGAAAAAATATGATTTTCCCTGCCTTCGTCCAATAGATTGAATGTGTTGTTTATCGTTTTATTAAATTCATTATTTGGCATTACTATGAGGATATAAGTTGAAATGGAAAAGTTTAAAATTTGTATCTACTTGTTTTTTTCTGCCTTCAGTTTTGATTTCAATTTTGCTTTTGGTCTTACTTTAGGTGCTTTCTCAGGTTTATTTGTTGGCCCTGTGTTTATTGATTTTATTGCCGTTTCTAATGGTGTATTTTTTGTTTTGTCTTTCTTGGTAACTATATTTAATGTTTCTGAAATGCTTTTTTGAAGAGAAATGAGATACTCTGAAATACTCCAAGCTAGTTTATAACCGTTTGAAGTAAGTTCAATACCACTTATGATTTCAGGTGCGGTTTTAAATTGAAATTGCGTATCCGTTCCGAGTATTTCGTTCACAGCCTTTTTGATTTCAATTTGTTGTTTTTCGGGTAAATCAAAAGCGCTTTGAATAAGAATTGGACTTTGCTTACCAGTCGTCAGGTTTGAGCCTAATTTAAAAGCTTCGCTGAATTGTTTCTTTTCATCTTTCTTTAATTCCTTTATGTGCTTGATAAAGATTTTTGTCGATTGCTCTTCCAAACTCACTGAAGAAAGGTCCGTAATTGTTTTTCTTGCTATGGCAAAAACCTCTTGTTGTGTCTTTTGCACTATGTCATGGTTCAATTTTTCTTGTGTAGCTTTTAATACTTTTTCCAGTTTAGATTGTAATGAGGCTGCATCATTCCTTGCTATTTCAAGTAATTTATCTCTTTCAACATTGGTTTCGGCGACCGCTTTTTCCATTAGACCT
>Ga0182021_10002236_pt1 | contig 22550 bp, 20 predicted proteins | sample 612E3MmetaG_FD_120493 | JGI IMG/M metagenome (GOLD analysis project Ga0182021, IMG submission 120493) | Permafrost microbial communities from Stordalen Mire, Sweden - 612E3M metaG (Illumina Assembly) | ecosystem: Environmental > Terrestrial > Soil > Wetlands > Permafrost | place: Sweden... | reverse complement strand
CGGCGGACAGCCTGGTCGTTTCGCTCGTGGAGGGCTGGCGCGGGGAAATCTGCCACGTGCTGGCGACCGACAGCCGCGGCGCGCGGGCGGCGTACAAGATCGTGGATCCGTCGTTCCACAATTGGATGGGACTGGCCGTGGCCATGCGGAACCAGCAGATCTCCGACTTCCCGCTGTGCAACAAGAGTTTCAACCTGTCCTATTGCGGGCACGATTTGTGAGGCGACGATGCTGAAGGCTTTGGCGGCACGAGTGAAGCAGGGGTATCGGACCCTTCCTTATCCGGCGTCCTTACCCGCGCTGCCCGATCGTTTCAAGGGTCGGCCGGTGCTTGACGCGTTGCGTTGCGGGGCGGGAGACTGCGCGAAGTGCGCGGCGGTCTGTCCGGTCGGCGCGTTGAAATGCGCGGCAGGTCGTCCGACCCTCGATATTGGCCGGTGCCTGTTCTGCGGCGAGTGCGAGAAGGCATGTCCGGCCGGCGTGGTTCGGTTCACAGCGGATCATCAATTGGCCGCGCGGGATCGCGGCGCGCTGGTTCGGGGGAGCGCCGAAGCGGCCCTGAAGGCGGCGTTGGATGAGAAGACCCGGCGTCTGTTCGGCCGGTCGTTAAAACTGCGGCAAGTCAGCGTCGGCGGCTGCAACGCGTGCGAGGCGGACTGCAACGTGCTCAACACGCTGGCGTGGGACTTGGGCCGGTTCGGGATTCAGTTCGTGGCGTCGCCGCGGCACGCCGACGGCCTGTTGATCACGGGGCCTGTGACGAAGAACATGGAGTTGGCCCTGCGCAAGACGTGGGAGGCGGTGCCCGGTCCGAAACTGGTGGTCGCGGTCGGCGCCTGCGCGATTGCCGGCGGCCCGTACGTGGATCACGCGGAAGCGAACAATGGCGCGGCGGGCATCGTGCCTGTGAATTTGTTCGTGCCCGGTTGTCCGCCGCATCCGCTGACGATTCTCGACGGCCTCCTGCGACTGCTTGGCCGCGTCGCCGATCCGTGAGGCGGTTGGGCTGATCTGAGACAAGAACCACCTTGTCTCTTGCTCCGATAGCCTCCGGCTACGAGTCAGGGGCTTTCATGTGGCGGCGCGAAGGACTGCGATCATTCGCGCCCCATAGAATGCGTATCCCTTTCCTGTGCGCCCCCCATTGGTATCGTCTCAGACGCGCTTGATCTGAAGGGGCCCAAAAAACATCAAAATCTGGAGACAATCTGTTGACACGTGGTGGGGCAAAGTGGTGTATTGTGTCGCATAGGTTCAATGATGTGGGGCATGGGTGGAGCAGCAGGATAAAACACTGGGATTGTCGGGCGGGGCTCACGGAGTTTTTGTCGGGGAGTATCATCACTCTTTGGATCCCAAGAAACGGCTGACCATCCCCTCGGAATGGCGTGACCATGTTGGCGATCCCTGCAGCGTTTACGTGCTTCCCGGGATTGACAAGAAATGCCTGACGGTGTTTCCGGCCAGGGAAATGGTCCAGCGGCTGGAAAAGCTGCGCAACCTTTCGATCGCGGATACCAAGGCCCGGCAGTTTTTGCGCATCCTGGGTTCCCAGTCGCAACTGGCGCCGTGGGATTCGGTGGGGCGTATTCGCATCAAGGATGAACTGTTGAAATTTGCGGATTTGAATGACGAAGTCGTGCTGGCGGGTGAATTTCAGGGATTCGAATTGTGGAATCCGGACCTGTGGAAGGAAACCAGCTCAGAGGGCGGGACCAATCTTGGCGAGGCCGCCCGCTATGTGGGCTTCTAGTCACGGCGTTCGGGGAAAGGCGGTTGCCATGAGGATGACGACGATAGCCGGATTCATGAAGATGAACGGGGCGGTGAGCGGATGGCGCGACGGGGTGCGCTGGCTGAGGTTGCCGAGCCGCAAGGTGGACACCATCGGCAAGGCGCTGGACTATCGCACCCTTGGCCGGAGTGGTCTTCGGATTTGCAGCACGGTCATTGGCGGGGAGCCGGTTCATAAGTTGAGGGACGCCCATGCATCGGGCGGTATTGCTCGATGAAGTGCTGAGCCTGTTGGCCCCCCGAAGCGGGGGAGTCTACGTGGACGGCACAGGAGGCGCCGGCGGACACTCGCGGGCGATCGCGGAACGTATCGGTCCGCGGGGACGGCTTCTCGTCCTGGATCGCGATGCCGAGGCGGTGGAGCGTCTCCGTGAAATGTTGTCAGGGCCATTCTCACAGTGTGCCGTGGTGCAGGCGAACTTCGCCGAGGTCAGGGAAGTGGCGCGAGCCAACGGAATCGAACGGGCGGAGGGAGTTCTACTGGATTTGGGCCTGTCGTCGGACCAGTTGGACGCGGCGGGCCGCGGATTCAGTTTCATGCAGGACGGTCCCTTGGATATGCGGATGGACCGGACGCAGGCCCTTACCGCCGAGAGCCTGGCGAACGATCTTCCGGAGGAGGAGTTGGCGGACCTTCTGTGGCGGTATGGCGAGGAACCGCGGGCCCGGGCGATCGCCCGGAGGATCGTGCTCGGAAGGACCCGGGGCCGGTTGACGAGGACCGGCCAGCTTGCGGATCTCGTCAGGGCCGTCTATGGCGGACGGCGGGGACGAATTCATCCGGCGACCCGGACGTTTCAGGCGTTGCGGATCGCCGTGAATGGGGAATTGGAGTCGTTGCGGAAGGCATTGGACGGAGCGGTCGAGCTGCTGGCCCCGGGCGGGCGTCTGGCGGCGATCTCGTTCCACAGCCTGGAAGACCGGATCGTGAAGCGTTTCTTCGTGGAACACGCCGGGCACTGGGAATCGAGGCCGGCGGGGGGGCGGGACTGGATTTGCAGCGATCCCGAGCTGACGACCCTGACCCGGAAACCGGTCACGGCTTCCGAGCAGGAGTGCGAGGAGAACCCGAGGGCGCGCTCGGCCAAATTGCGCGCCGCGGAACGGAAAGGATAAACCAGATGGCTAAGCGCAATCGAAAGAAGACACAAGCCGGATTCATGTTCCCGGTGCCGGTGGTCGGTTTTGTCGCGCTCCTGGCGGGAGTTGGACTCATGCACCTGTGCATGCAGTCGAGGGCGGAGGCGTTGGGCCGCGAGATCAAGACGCTGGAGGCCCGGCGCGATCAGCTTAAGGAACGGATGCAGCAGGTGCAACTGGCCTGGGCCAGAATGCAGTCGCCCGGAAATATCGAGCGGGCTTTGAAGGAGCATGGGCTCGTCATGACCTGGCCGGGCCGCGACCAGATTGTGCGAGTCAGGCCGGACGGAACGGCGGAGAGCGGCGCGGCGGAGCGGCGCAACGGCGAACGTCTGGCGCGAGTGGACAGGGTCGTGATGAATGACTGAAGAGCGGGTATCGGTGAGGTTCGTCTGGATCGCCGTGGCGATGGGCGTGGCGATGGCGGGCCTGTTGTGCAGGCTCGTGTACCTCCATCTTGGCGCCAATGATCGGGACCGCAAGCAGGTCACCCAGACGCGTGTTTATCGCGAGACGCTGGCCGTGCCCCGGGGGACGATTACGGACGCCAGCGGCGCCCGGAATATTCTGGCGGTCAACGCCGGAGTGAAGGACGTCTGGGTGGATCCCGCTCCCCTCGTGGCCAGTAACCGGGTGAAGGAAACGGCGGCCCAACTCGCCTCGGTCCTGGGCGTGGATCTCAACGGGGTTGAGGCGCGCCTGGACAAGCCGGGCCGCCACTTCGCGTATGTCGCCCGTTACGTGCCCGAGGATCGGGCCGCCGCCGCGGCCCGGCTCCAGCTTCCCTTCGTGCATTTCGCCGACGGCATGGCCCGTTCCTATCCCCAGGGGAACCTGCTGTGCCACGTGCTCGGATTCGTCAACTACGATGGCGTCGGCGCCGGCGGGGTCGAGCAGTATATGAACGCGTACCTGAAGGGCGCGCCCGGCTTGCTGGAAAGCGCGCTCGATGGGCGGCGGCGCGAGATGTTCGATCGTCGAACCCAGGAGATTCCTCCCCAGGATGGCGCGGACGTCGTGCTCACGATTGACGTGAACCTGCAGTTCATGGTGGAACGCGCGCTGGACACGGCCATGGAACGCCACCGGGCCCGGGCGGCGTGGGCGATCCTGCAGCGGATCCGGACCGGCGAGATCCTGGCCATGGCCAGCCGGCCGGCCTTCGATCCGAATAATTTCAAGGCGGCCACGGATGACGAGAAACTGAATCGGGCCATCGGGGACGTGTACGAGCCCGGCTCCACGTTCAAGGTGGGAGTCATCTCGGGCGCCCTGAACGAAGGGATTGTGAAGCCGGGAGACGTCTTCGACTGCGAGAACGGCCGCTGGCTGTATCAGAACAAGATTCTCCGGGACTATCATCCGTATTCCCGACTCGACGTGGCCGATATCCTGAAGAAGTCCAGCAACATTGGCGCCGCGAAAATCGCGATCCTGCTGGGGAGCGAGCGGCTGGACCGGTACCTGCGCGGGTTCAATATCGGAAGCCGCCTGGGGCTCGATCTTCCGGGCGAGGAAAGCGGTATCCTGCCCCCCTTGTCCAAATGGTCGGCCATCAGTTCCAGCCGTATCGCCATCGGCCAGGGGGTGGGGGTGACGGCACTCCAGATGTTGGGCATCGTTTGCGCCATCGCCAACGACGGGCGGGTCATGAAGCCGTACGTCGTCCGCGAAGTTGTGGGCAACAACGGCCAGACGCTGCTGCGGCGCGAACCCCAGGCGCTCGGGCGGCCCATACGGGTCGAGACGGCGGCGCTCATGCGAACCCTGCTCACGAGGGTCACCGAAGACGGCGGCACCGGGGTCAAGGCGCGCGTGGACGGGTTCCGGGTGGCGGGCAAGACCGGCACCGCCCAGAAGGTGGTGGGGGGGCATTATTCGGAGACGGACTACATGGCCTCGTTCGTGGGATTCCTGCCCGCGGACAATCCCGATATCGGCCTGATCGTCGTCGTGGACGATCCCCAGCCGTTGCACACCGGCGGCACCGTCGCGGCTCCCGTCTTCGGGGAGGTGGCCGAGCAGGCCGTTCGCTATCTCGGAATTCTCCCCCCCCCGCCGGCCGTGGCCGACAACAACCCGTCGTATCCGAGGACGTCCCGATGAAGCTGGACGACCTGCTCAAGAAGGTGGCCTGCCTGTCGGTCAAGGGGCCGACGGACCGGCCGGTCGCGGGCATCGCCTACGACTCGCGGCAGGTCCGCCAGGATTATGTGTTCGTGGCCATTCCGGGCGGGCACCGGGACGGCATGGAATTCGCCGACGACGCGGTCCGCCGCGGCGCCGGCGTGATCGTGTCGGTCCCCGGGCGGTTCGCGCCGAAGGACGTGACCCACGTCCAGGTGCAGAGCATCCGCCGCGCTCTGGCGGAACTGGCGGATGCTTTCCATAACCACCCGTCGGCCCGCCTGTGCACCGTGGGAATCACCGGCACGAACGGGAAGACGACCACGGCCTTTCTGGTTCGCGACATGCTGGCGGCTGAGGGCCGCGCTCCCGGCCTGATCGGAACCGTTCAGTATGAGGTGGGCGCCCGGATTCTCCCGGCCAGCCGCACCACGCCCGAGTCCGCCGATCTCCAGGGGCTTCTCGATCAGATGCTCCACGCCGGCTGCAAGAGCGTGGCGATGGAAGTGTCGTCCCATGCGTTGGACCAGGATCGCGTCGCGGGCATTGATTTTGACGCGGCCGTGTTCACCAACCTGACGCGTGACCATCTGGATTATCACGAGACGATGGGGCGTTACTTCGAAGCCAAACGCCGGTTGTTTCTCTCGCTCGGGAAGGGGGCGAAACAGGCTACCGCGATCATCAATGTGGACGATTCCTGGGGGAAGACCCTGATCGCTTACAACGAGATCTCGGCCAACATCGTCACGTACGGATTTGGACCGGAGGCCGTTGTCCGCGCGGAGGAGGTCCGGCTGAGCGAAGCGGGAAGCGAGTTCCGGGTTATGAGTCCGTGGGGGGAAAGCCGCGTTCGGCTCGGACTGCTGGGCCGTTTCAACGTGTACAACGCCCTTGCCGCTTACGCCGTGGGCCGGGCCTTGGGACTGGACGAGAGGCGGGTCGTCGAATCGCTGGCGGCGCGCAAGGGGGTGCCGGGCCGGCTCGAGGAAATCCCGACTGGACGGCGATGGCGCGTTTTCGTGGATTACGCTCACACGGATGACGCTCTCGAAAACGCCCTCCAGACGCTGAGGAGCGTAACTCCCGGGCGGCTAATTGCGGTGTTCGGCTGCGGCGGGAACCGGGACCAGACCAAACGGCCCCTGATGGGCGCGGTGGCCGCGCGACTGGCGGATTTCAGCATCCTGACTTCGGACAATCCCCGGCGAGAGGATCCGTTGGCGATTCTGGAACAGATCCAGGCCGGATTCGGTTCCCACCGGAACTGCAACAAAGTCGAAGACCGGAGATTGGCGATTCGCACCGCGCTCGGCATGGCGCGCGAAGGCGATGTGGTCCTGATTGCCGGCAAGGGGCATGAAACGACCCAGGAGTTTGCCAACACGATCGTTCCCTTCGACGACCGCCAGGTGGCCGGAGCCCTGCTGCAGGAATTGCCGGATTAGAAGGCGATGCCACGGTTTTCCCCAGATGAACTCGCCCGCTGGTGCGGCGGAGAGTGGATCCATGGCGCGCCTCCCGCCCTATCGGGTATTGCCCATGACACCCGTTCGCTTCAGTCGGATTGTCTGTACGTCGCCCTCCGTGGCGCGCGGTTCGACGGGCACGATTTTCTCGAAGAAGCCCGGGCGCGGGGCGCGTGCGGAGCCGTGGTTGCGCGTTCCAGACTCCCGCGGTTGGGGGAGAACCTGCCTCTCCTGGCGGTGGACGACACCCTTGGGGCTTTGCAGTCCATGGCGACCGGGTACCGCGCGAAGCTGGGCATCCCGATCATTGGCGTGTCGGGCAGCACGGGAAAGACGACCGTCAAGGAGATGGTGGCGGACATGCTCGCCGCGGCGTTTCCCACCGCCCGCTCCCGAGGCAACTGGAACAACGAGTTCGGCTTGCCGCTCAGCCTTCTTTCCATCGGCGAAGACGCTCGCGTGGGCGTGTTCGAGCTGGGCATCAGCCATCCGGGAGAAATGGCGCCGTTGTGCCGCATGGCCCAGCCGACGTGGGGGGTGGTGACCGCGATCGGCCCGGTGCATTTGGAATTCTTTGGCGGCGAGGACGCCGTCGCCCGCGAAAAAGGAGAGATGCTCCGTTCGCTGCCGCCCGGCGGAGCGGCTGTCCTGAGCGCGGACGACGCCCGGTTCGATCTCCTGCGGAGCATGGCGCCGGGGCGCGTCATTACGGTGTCGCGGCGCGGGGACGCCGACTACCGGCTTCTGGGCCTGGAGTCCGGCGGCCGGTGCTCGATCCGGGAACGGTCGAGCGGGGAGACGGTTTCCCTCCGGATGCCGTTGCCGGGTGAACACATCGTGCATAATGCGCTGCTGGCCCTGGCGGTGGCGCGTGGATTTGGCGTTTCGTGGGAAGCCATTGCCGGAGCGCTGGACCGGTACACGCCGCTCCCGATGCGTTGGGAGACGGGTCTCGTCAACGGCGTGACGACCGTCAATGACGCGTACAATTCCAACCCCCTGAGCTTGCGCGCGGCGATCCTCACCTTTCGGGACATGCCCGCGAAGGGGCGTAAATGGCTGGTCTTGGGCGACATGCTCGAGTTGGGTCCGACGGCCGTCGAGGAGCACGAGAAGATTGGCCAATCGCTTGGCGTCGAAACGTGGGCGGGGCTCTTTGCGGTCGGCGAATTGGCGGGCGTGATGGCGGATGGCGCCAGGGCGCTCGGTCTGCCTGAAGACCGCATTCATCGTTGCGGCAGCGCGCGGCAAGCCGGCGAGCGGTTGGCCGGTCTCCTGGCGCCGGGCGACGCCGTTCTCTTCAAGGGCTCGCGCGGCATGCATCTCGAGGACTCCGTGTTGGCGCTGTCTGACGGCTTGTCTGGCGGCCGCGAGCGGCCCACCCCGGGCGAACGATAGAAGGACGACGATACCATGCTTTACTATCTTCATCTCTTGAGCGAATGGATGTCCGAGTTGCGCATCTTTCGCTACATTACCTTCCGGGCGCTCGCGGGGGCAGCCACGGCCTTCCTGTTGAGTGTCACGCTGGGCCCCTGGACGATCAGGCAGTTGCGCCGTCTCAAGGTTCAGCAATACGAACGCAAGGAGGAAGCGCCGCCGCTTCACGCGTTGCACGGCAAGAAAGAAGGCACGCCCACCATGGGCGGTCTTCTGATTATCGGCTCGGTTACCGCGGCCACGTTGCTTTGGGCCGTCCCCACCAACGTTTACGTTCTGCTCACCCTGGCGACGTTCGTTTACATGGGCGCCATCGGCGTCATGGACGACTCGGCCAAACTGAAGGAGAAGAACAGCAAGGGATTGACGGCGCGGGCGAAGTTTGCCTTCCAGATCGTGTGGGCCCTGGCCGTGGGCGGGGTCTTGCTGGCGCTTCCCGACACGAGGGACCTGCACACCAGGGAATTGGTGCGCCAGTTGATGGTGCCTTTCTGCAAGGGGCCGGTGGTCGCCGACATGGGGATTGTCTTCGCCTTGCTTCTCGTCATGGCGGTCGTGGTGGGGGCTTCCAACGCCGTCAATCTGACTGACGGACTCGACGGTCTGGCCATCGGCTGCAGCAGTTCCGTGGCGTTAGCCTACCTGGTGCTGTCCTATGTGGCCGGCCACGCCAAGCTGGCGGAGTATCTGCTGGTTCCCCATGTCCCGGGCAGCGGCGAGTTGGCGGTTTTTTGCGGCTGCTTGCTGGGCGGCTGCCTCGGGTTTCTGTGGTACAACTGCCATCCGGCGCAGGTGTTCATGGGAGACACGGGAAGCCTGGCGCTGGGCGGCGCCATCGCCATGGTGGCCATCCTGATCAAGCAGGAACTGGTGCTCGTGATCGTGGGCGGCGTATTCGTCATGGAAGCGATGAGCGTGATTCTCCAGGTGGCCTCCTTCAAGTTGCGCGGCAAACGAATCTTTGCGATGGCGCCGATTCATCACCATTTCGAGCTGCGGAAGTGGAGCGAGACGCAGGTCACGATCCGGTTCTGGATCCTGTCCATTCTATTCGCTTTGCTGGGCGTGGCCACGTTGAAGATCCGGTGAGGACGACGTGAACAAGCCGGTTGACGAACGATGGCGGCGGGCGCTGGTGCTGGGGCTTGGTGCCAGCGGCGAAGCCGCCGCCCGCCTGCTGCAATCGCGCGGCGCGGCGGTACAGGTCTTGGATGGGGCGGCCACCGGAGCGATCACGGAAAGATCCGCCGCGCTGGCCGGCCCGGGGATCCGCGTCGTGACGGGCGCTCGAAGTCTGCCGCGCGATCCGTTCGATGTGGCGGTCGTGAGCCCGGGTATTCCCTCGACGGATCCCTGGGTGGGCGAACTCGACGCGCGGGGCATCCCCGTGATTTCGGAACTGGAGCTGGGCTGGAGGCACTGTTCCAGTCGAATCCTCGCCATCACGGGATCCAACGGCAAGAGCACGCTGGTGAAGCTCTGCACGGAAGCGCTGGCGGCGGCGGGGCTTTGCGCCGAGGCGGGCGCCAACTACGGAATCCCGTTGTCGGCCCTGGCGTTGCTCACGCCGGCGCCGGACTGGATCGTGGCGGAGGTCAGCTCGTTTCAACTCGAGCGGATTGCGCGGTTCAATCCGAACGTGGGCGTGCTGCTGAATCTCAACCCGAATCATCTGGATCGCCACGGCACGCTGGAGGCCTACACGGCCGCCAAGGCTCGGCTGTTCGAAAACATGGGGGAAGCGAACACGGCGATCGTTCCGGTGGATGCTCCGGAACGGATCCGGGCTGCAATCCCCGGTCTGGCCCGGGTTTCGACGTTCGGGACGGCGGCGAACGCCGGTTTCCGGTATCGGGACGGATTCGTCACGGAGTCGGCCTCCGGCCGAACGATATCAGTCCAAGGCACGGCGTTCGACAACGATATTCTTGGATTGACGGCGGCCGCGGGTGTGGCGGCGGTCGCGGCTTGCGGCCTCCCACCCGCAGGCGTGGCGGCGGTCGCGGCGGCCTTCCGGAAACTTCCGCATCGTATGGAAACGGTGGCCGTCGTCCGGGGAGTCACGTTCGTGGACGATTCAAAGGCGACAAGTCTCGCCGCGATGGCCGCCGGCCTGCAAATGGCCCCCGGTCCGGTGCGTCTGATTGCGGGCGGATTGCTCAAGGAGTCGAATCTGGAATGGATAAAAAAAGTGCTCGTCAAGAAAGCGAGGGGGGTCTACATTATCGGCAAGTATTCGCAGGTGATGGCGTTGGCGTGGCAGGATGTCTGCCCGTGTTGTGTTTGCGGCGAATTGAAAGAGGCGGTTCAACGAGCCTGGAAGGAGGCAAGAGAAGGAGAAGTTGTTCTACTTTCCCCGGGTTGTTCCAGTTTCGATCAATTCAAGAGTTTTGAGGACAGAGGTAACCAGTTCAAGCAGATTGTAGGAAGTTTGATTAAAGGAGAAGCGTCGTGAAAAGAGCATGGGAAGTCGGTTCGGTCGTAATGTTGCAGTGTGTTGTTGTGGCGTCGGTCATATTGGTTCAGGGTTGCGGGACAACGCCACCCCCGACACCGCCTCCGGTCGCGCCCCGGGTCGTAATGCCGCCGCCGGAACCCCCGGTGGTTCTTCCCGAAGTGAAGCCTGCGGTTGTGCAGCCCGCACTCACGCCCGAGCCAGCGGCGAAATCCTACACGGTGAAACAGGGCGACACGCTGTCCTTGATCGCGAAGCGTTTTAACGTCTCGGCCAAGGACATCCTGAAGCTGAACAAGATCGCCAACGCGAACAAGATCAAGGTGGGCCAGAAACTCTCGCTTCCGGGCTATGTTGATCTGAACGCACCGGCTCCCGCGCACAAGGCCAAAAAGACCGTGAAGAATCACAAGGCGGTCAAGACTGGCACCGGCGAATACGTCGTCAAGGCGGGCGATTCTCTGGGCTCGATCGCACATGCCAACGGGACGACCGTCAAGGCGCTGAAGGCTGCCAACAGCCTGACGAGCGACAAGGTTCACGTCGGCCAGAAACTTGCTCTTCCCGGCAAAGCGGCGGCCCCGGCCGAGAAGTCTGAAGGCGAAGCCGTGCCTGGGCAGGCTCCGGTTGCTCCGTCGGAGGGTACGGCGGTATCCGAAGGCGCTCCCGCTCCGGCTCCCGCCGCGGGAGGGGCGCAGGTGCACGTGGTTGAGCCTAATCAGGATTTGAACACGATCGCCATGATGTACGGCGTTCGCGTTGAAGAAATCATGAAGCTGAACGGGCTCGCGTCCCCGGAAGTCAAGGTTGGACAGACTTTGAAGATTCCGCCTCCCGTCGAGTGATGCGGAAGACCCCCAGTATCTTGGTGGGCATCGTTCTCTTGCTTCTGGCGCTGGGCATCGTCATGTTGGCCAGCGCCAGTTCCGTCAAAGGAACCGATGCCCACACCGATGCCCAGTACTTTCTCAAACGCCAGCTTGCCTGGATGGCCGTTTCCCTCTTGTTGTCGGCCTTGGCCGCCGGCGTGAACTACCGGCGCTGGCAGGAATTCTGGATTCCGCTGGCTATTCTTTCCGCCACGCTTCTGGTGCTCGTCCTGGTGCCGCACGTCGGCGCGAAGATTGGCGGGAGTCGGCGCTGGCTTCGAATAGGGCCCGTCAGCTTCCAGCCTTCCGAGTTGGCCAAGTTCGGGACGGTGGTGATGCTCGCCGCCTGGATGAGCCGCGTGGGCAGGAAGGCGGGTCAACTCCTTGAAGGCGTTGCCAAACCCGGTCTCGCGCTAGCCGTGATTTCAGGATTGATCTTTTTCGAGCCGGATTTCGGCACGACCATTCTCGTGGCCACCGTGGGCTTGGCGCTCCTGTATGCCGGCGGCGCCAACCCCCGTGTTCTCCTGGTCGTTTCGGTCCTGGGATTCGCCGGCTTCGCCGTGGCAGTCCTGCACGACCCCGTCCGGATGGGCCGGGTTCTTGCCTTTCTGATGCCCGAGAAGTACCCGGCCGCGGCCTACCAGATGCATCAATCCATGGACGCCTTCACCATCGGAGGTGTCGGCGGATTGGGGCTGGGGAAGAGTATCCAGAAGCATTATTTTCTTCCCGAAGCGCATACGGATTTTATTCAGGCCATTGTCGGCGAGGAACTTGGCCTCACCGCCTCGTGCCTTGTGGTCTTGCTTTTTGGCGGCTTTCTGGCGTGCGGCATGAGGATCAGTCTGCAGGCGCCCGATCTATTCGGCCGATTGCTCGGCACGGGGCTCACCTTGATGACGACGGTTCAGGCGGCGATCAATGTGGGCGTGGTGACGGGGTGTCTGCCCACCAAAGGATTGCCGCTGCCGTTCATCAGTTACGGGGGGTCGAGCCTGATGATGTCATTGGTGTCGGTTGGGGTCTTGCTGAACATTGCCCGGCATGGAGTGGCGGACGACGCGGCTCCCCATCATGCGGTGAAGGACCGGGCGCGTTGGTTCTAGCCGCCCGTCAGCACGGCCTTTCCCGCCGCGTTCGGGTTGATCGAAGCGAGGACTTCCCTCGCGGATTTCAACAACGCGTGATCCTCGGATGACGGCACGAACCTCGCCACGTTCGTGTATTGCGCGTTTCTGTCGCCGACTCCGCTCCCATCAAAAACAATGACCGGAATTCCCTGGGTGCTGGGCATGGAACCGAGCATTGTCGCGACGGCGGGTCCATTCATGTGCCGAAGGAGATAGGCGAGGAGGACGAGGGCGGGCCGTTGTGCGGTGGCCTGAGCGATCGCCTCGTAGCCCGTGCCGACCCCGATGGCATCGAAGCCGTGGCGTTGAAGGAAGTTCACCCGGTGCTGCCGCTCCCGCTGGTCTTCCTCAGCGATGACGATTCTCTGGCGGCCTTGATCGCCGTTCGCCGGGACGTTTCGCGCCCGGTACTTTTCGACGATGTGGTTCACTTCCCTCAGCAGCGTCTCCGGGTCGGTCATTTTCGAAAGAAACCCGTCCACGCCGGTCTGCGAAAAGAACCGATCCAATTCCGCCCGGGCGGTGAAAATGAGGACGGGATAGCGCATCCCGCCGCCGGATTCCGCGATTTTCGTGAGGAACGCCATCCCTCCAAGACCCGGCATGCTGATGTCGAGAATGATAAGGTCCGGCTTCACGCGGTCGAGTCGTTCGATGGCCCGTTCCGCGCTTTCCGCGTTCACGACATCGTATCCGTGGAACCGCAACTGATCCCCGACCGACATCAGGATGGAGGGATCGTCGTCAACGAGTAGCACGGTCGGCTTTGGCGTTGTCTCCATGAGGCGCCTCCTTCGCGGTTATTTGTTTCGCCGCTACGAGTAGAGAACGAAAGGGGTCTTGTGTCAATCGGGTAAAGACCTGAAAAAGGCATAGGGGACAAGGAAGTCGGCGCGAATGAATGGCCTCTGCCATCTGGCCGCGGGTGAATAACAAGGCTTTTCATTTTGAAGAAATGTGCTATCCAGTGTGATTTGATTTCTCAATCGCCTTGTGCCTGACGGTTGGCCGCTCAACGATGCCGGAAAGAACATGGAGGCAGTGGACGCTGTGGAACGTTTGCGAATTCTGGTCGTGGAAGACGAGCATCTCTTTGCCGACTTGCTCGTCAGGTGGCTTTCCCAAAAACAGAACCTTGCGGTGGCCGGTGTGGCCCACTCCGGGGCTGAAGCGATCGCGATGTGCGGGGAGAGCAAACCGCAATTGGCGTTTGTGGATATCGAGTTGCCCGATGCGAACGGACTCGAAGTGGCCGGGAAGCTGATGGCGGTGTCGCCCGCTCCGAGGATTGTCATCTTGTCCTCGCGTTGCGATCCCTATTGTGTCTACACGGCGACGCGGCTGGGTGTGCATGCCTATGTGGATAAAAGCAGTCCGCTCTCCGAACTCGACGAGGTCGTCGGCGAAGTGGCGCGCGGCGGCCGGGTCTATTCACCGGCCTTTCTCAGGGTCAAGGAGGAGTTTCTCGCGGACCCCGAATCCTTTCACAAGATACTCTCTCCCCGCGAGATCTCCGTGCTTCTGCTGGTTGTCGAGGGCGTGAGCGACGAAGAGATTGCGCGGCGACTGGGTATCTCCCCGAGTACGGTCAATACGCATCGCCGTAATCTGCGGGTTAAGACCGGCGCTCACAAGGACCGAGATCTCGTGAACTATGCCCGTCAGTGGGGGCTTGTGCGCTCCCGCACTTGGTGGAGAAGCGGGACTTGACGGTTCTGTCGTGTCCTTTCTTGGGCGAGGACGGGACATCGGGTTTCTTCTTTCCTACCTTAAGTAAGGTAAAGAAGTTTGTTGGCCTCCATCCTTTGGGCAGGATATAGGTGCAACAAATCGTTTTCTCGGTCCCCTGCATGATTGTCAAGAGTCCCCCTCCTTGACCCCCCCTGTGCAGCGGGACCGAGATCTTTTCCCCGGACTTGCGGCAGTGGAGGAATGCTTGTCCCAAGCACTGCAATCGGCAGACTGTGCCGCTCTCCGTGGAGCACGACATTCGCCAAGCACGACATTCGCCCTTGATTCGCTTGCTTCAAACAAGATAAAAGAATGACGTTTGCCTTTTTGAAACGGGGGCGGATAGTGCACCCTTGTGGGGGAACAGGTATGCCATGAACATCCTCGTCACCGGCGCCGCCGGGTTTATCGGCTTTCATATGGCGAACAAACTTCTCGATCTCGGGCACACCGTGGTCGGTCTCGACAACTTCAACGACTACTATTCCGTGCGCTTGAAGCGGGACCGGCACGCCATTCTTGAGAAGCGTCCCGGTTACGCGGGGGTGGAAGCCGACCTGTGCGACTATGATCGCCTGACCGCGCTCTTCCGGAAGAACGCCTTCGATCGAGTCTGTCATCTCGCTGCGCAGGCAGGCGTGCGGTATTCCCTCACGCATCCGTTCGTGTATCAGAAAGCCAATCTGGAAGGATTTCTGAATGTCCTGGAGGTTTGCCGTCACGCCAAGATCGCGCGGTTGGTGTACGCCTCCAGTTCAAGCGTGTACGGCGGCAACACCAAACTTCCATTCAGCGAAAGCGACCCCGTGGACCATCCCGTCAGCCTGTACGCCGCGACCAAGAAGGCCAACGAGCTGATGGCGCACACGTACACGCATCTCTACGGTTTGCGGACTGTGGGCTTGCGTTTCTTCACGGTGTATGGGCCGTGGGGGCGACCCGACATGGCCATGTGGCTCTTTGCGGAGGCCATGCTGGCCGGCAAACCGATCCAGGTATTCAACAATGGGCAGATGCGCCGGGATTTCACGTATGTGGACGACATCGTTCAAGGCGTCGTGGGTTCCCTGTTCTCCGAGAAGCTGGAGCCGTACGAAGTCCTTAACATCGGCAATCATCGGTCCGAGAACCTGCTCGACATGATCGGCATTCTCGGGCAGGCTCTGGGGGTCACACCGAAGATGGAATTCCTGCCCCTCCAGCCCGGCGACGTGCCGGCAACGTATGCGGATATTTCGCAAATCCGCGCGAAATGCGGCTATGAGCCGACCACGCCGATCAGCCTCGGCATTCCGAAGTTCGCGGAATGGTTCCGGCGCTACCACGGGGGACGGCCGGGATAGCTTCGTTCTAAAAGAAACAGGAGCAAATCATGGCCACACCTAAACGCGCGTTGATCACCGGAGTCACCGGTCAGGATGGTTCCTATCTGGCCGAACTGCTCCTCGAAAAGGGCTATGAAGTGGTCGGCATCGTGCGCCGGTCCAGTTCCATCAGCCGGACGCGCATTGACCACCTCCTGGAAGGATCCGGGGGACGGCCGTTCCGGCTGGAGTACGGAGATCTCGCCGACAGTTCCTCGCTGCGTCACGTGATGACGAAAATGAACCCCGACGAGGTGTATAATCTGGCCGCGCAATCCCATGTGCGCATTTCCTTCGATCAGCCGGAGTACACGGCCGACGTCACGGGAGTGGGCGTATTGCGCCTGCTGGAGGCGATCCGCGATTACAACAAGGCCACCGGGGCCAAGGTCCGCCTCTATCAGGCCTCTTCCTCGGAAATGTTCGGATCCGCGCCTCCCCCTCAAAACGAGGCGACTCCGTTCCATCCCCGCAGTCCGTACGCGGTGGCCAAAGTGGCGGGCTTCTGGCATACCGTCAACTACCGGGAATCCTACGGAATGCATGCCAGCAACGGCATTCTGTTCAACCACGAAAGCGAACGGCGCGGCGAGAATTTCGTAACGCGCAAGATCACGCGCGCCGCCGGTCGGATCAAGGTGGGACTGCAAAGAGACCTGTTTCTCGGAAATCTCAATGCCAAACGCGACTGGGGTCATGCGCGGGACTACGTCGAGGCGATGTGGCGCATGCTCCAGCAGGACGAACCGGACGATTACGTCGTGGCCACCGGCGAATCCCACAGCGTGGAGGAGTTTCTCCAGGAAGTCTTTGGCCATCTGAATCTCGATTGGCACGATTTCGTCAAGTTCGAGCCGCGATTTTGCCGGCCGGCCGAAGTGGATTACCTGATGGGCGACGCGACCAAGGCTCGCGCCAAACTGGGCTGGGAGCCCCGCATCGCCTTCAGGGAATTGGCGCGGATGATGACCGAGCGCGATCTCGATCTGGCACAACGCGAGGCCCACGCCGCCTCGTTTGGCGTCAAAACGACAAGCCGACAGAACGGTTGACAGGAAGACGCCGCATGGTAGGGTAGAGACAGTTCTTTGACAGTTCAGGCCGTGAAGCAAGAACGGAAGTCCGTGGAAATCGGACGCGGTCGCGCCGCTGTAACCGGCTACGAGACCCCGTAAAACCACCCCGCGAAGGCGGGGGAAGGTGGGGTAGTAGGTTCGAAGCCGGAAGCCAGAAGACGTTAGGCTTCATGCTCATTGGGACGCCCGAAGTGGGGCGTCGCTCTTTCGCGACGGAAGAGGTGGTGAGGCGTGAGCGTTGTGCGCAAACCTTCGATCCCGTCCAGGGGTCGAAGGTTTTTTTGTTGGTTTTGGGAGGTCGATCGAGCGGAACGGCCGAACCGTCATCAGTAGCATGCGCCCGGAGGAGGCAACTCCGGGGCCAAACCGGCTGGCGGGCGCCAGCACAAAGAAAGGGAGCAGCACATGAGGCGGATGAAGACAGTTCGGTGGTGGGTGGGGGCAGGGACCGCGGCACTGGCCGCAACAGGGTGGGCGGCCGGGACGAATACGAATCCAACGGCGCAGACCATCGTCGTCACGGCAACCCGGGTGGCCATGCCGGTTAAGGACGTGGCGAGTTCCGTGACCGTGATCGATAGCGCCCAGATGGAAGAAAGGCAGAACGGAACGGTGGTCGAGGCGCTGCGGGCGGTGCCGGGCCTCGATATCGTTCAGAGCGGAGGGAAGGGGGGAACCGTTTCCACCTACATCCGCGGCGCGAACTCGGACCAGATCCTCGTGTTGGTGGATGGGGTGGAGATCAACGAACCTTCCTCACCGGGACGGGAAGTGGATTTGTCCCAGATTCCCGTGGAGAACATTGACCGGATCGAGGTGTTGAGGGGGCCGCAAAGCACTCTCTACGGCGCCGATGCCATCGGTGGCGTGGTCAATATTGTCACGAAGCAGGGCGAAGGCCCCGCGACTGTCAGCGCCACGGCGGAAGCCGGATCGTACCAGACGTTCAACGAACGCCTGGAAGCCCAAGGCGGCACAAAGCAGGTTAATTATTCGTTGGGCGCCTCGCGCCAGGATTCGCAGGGATTCTCCACGGCCAGCGAGAAGAACGGCAACACCGAAAAGGACGGCTATGACCGGACGGAGCTGTCCGGGCAACTCGGCTGGACGCCGTCCGATGCCGTGGGCTTGAAAGCGATCGTGAGATGGGAGCACGCGAACTACGACTACGACGATTTTCTGAACGGCAGGCCGGTGGACGCCGATAACGAAGGCCTGACCGACCGCCTTCTGTTCAGGGGCGAAGGCTCGTTGAAGTTGTTCGACGACCGGTGGCAACAGAAGCTCGGTGTGTCCCTCGCCGAGCACCACCGGGAAGACCACACCGCGGCCGCGGATTCGTCGTTCGACAGTTCGCTGCGCAAAGCCGACTGGCAGAATGACGTTCAACTGGGCGATCACCACCTTGTCACGGCCGGTTTGGAGTATCAGGAAGAAAGCGCTGAAACGGTGTACGAAGCGCCCGGCCTGGTGGATCGTTTTGACCGGAAAACCGCCCGAGACACCGCCGTGTTCGCGCAAGACTTGGTGAAAGCCGGAGACCTTTCGGCCGCGATCGGCGGCCGCGTGGACGACCAGAGCGCCTTCGGCTCGGAGACGACGTGGCGCGTGGCGCCTCTCTACGAACTGGCCGGCGGCACCCGTCTCAAAGGCTCGGTCGGGACGGGTTACAAGGCGCCGTCGTTGTTCCAACTCTATTCGGTTTATGGCAGTCCAGAACTCCAGCCGGAAAAAAGTCTGGGGTGGGATGCCGGGGTCGAGCAGGATCTCGCGGACAAGCGCGTGACCGTCGGAGCCACCTGGTTCGACAACCGGTACAGCGATCTCATTAACTACGACTACGCCTCATCCCACTACGGTAACATCGGGAAGGCGGAATCCCATGGCGTGGAAACCTTCGCGCAGGCCAAACCCGTGGACGATCTCACGCTCCGCGCCACGTACACCTACACCGGGACAAGAGATATAACTACCGGCGAGGAACTGTTGCGGCGGCCCCGGGATAAAGCCGCCTTCGAGGCGACTTACAAGTTCACGCCCAAGGCGCGCGGCACGGTCAGCCTCCTCTACGTCGGCGACCGGAAGGATGAGGATTTTGCCACGTACCAGACCGTCACCCTCGACAGCTACACGCTGCTCAACTTCTATGCGGCGTACGACCTGCGTCCCAATGTGACGCTTTTCGGACGGCTGGAGAATGCCCTCGACGCGGATTACGAGGAGGTGCTCGGCTACGGGACGGCCGGCCGGTCCGTGTACGGCGGGGTGAAAGTCACGTTCTGATGATTCGGCAAGGCAAACGGTTCACGGCGTTCACGCTTGCGCTTTTGATGCATGCGGGCGTGGCGCTCTGCGCCGTTTTCTTCCTATCGGCGGGGGCGCGGCCCGCGCCTCCCCAGTTCTCGTCCGTGGAACTGAGCTTGAACGTTGAACCTCCGGCGGCCACCCCTGCCGTGCCGGAAACGGACCTCGCGTCCGCGGTCCCCGCGCCGCGGGAAATGAGGTCTGAGCCCGCGCTGCCGAAGATGAACGATGGTCTGAGTACAGGGCCGGCAGAGTCTTCAATGGAGCAGCCGATCCCTGCGGCGGTGGCGCCTCCCGGTTTCCCTGCCGAACTCTCCACAGACGCGGCGTTGGAGCCCGTGCTGGCCGGCGGTCGCGGGTCCCTCTGCGGAGTTTGCGCGCTGTCTCCGGCGCCGGCGGACGACGCAGGGCGGCTCGAGGGGGGCGCGCGCCCGGCGGCGGAGGGAATGCCCGTGGCGCTCTCCGCGATCGAACCGCGGTATCCTTTCCGGGCAAGGACGCGGGGCGAGGAGGGCCGCGTGACGCTTCGGGTGGAAGTGGACGCGGAGGGACACGCCACGGAGGCTGCCGTCACCGCCTCCAGCGGTTCGGAGCTGTTGGATGGCGCGGCCATGGACGCCGTCCGGCGCAGTCGCTTCCGGCCTGCTCAGCGCGACGGACGCCGGGTTCCGGGCGAAACGGCGCTGGCTTTCGAGTTCAAGCTGACGCCGTAGGCCGCGGATCTCGCCACATTTCCATTTCCGGCGTTGCCGGTGGTCTGTTAGCATCCGGTCTGATTTACACCGCCATGGACCCGATCAAACTCTCTAAGGTTCGCCAAAGGTTTCCGCGTCCGCGAATTGACGACGTTCCGGCGGCCGCGCGGGAGGCCTTGGGAGCGTCCGGCGTGGGGATCCGGCGCGATGCCCGAATCGCCATTGCCGTGGGCAGCCGAGGTATTGCCGGGTTGGTGGACATCGTTCGTGAGACGGTGGCGTGGGTGCGCGCGCAGGGCGGCAAGCCGTTCATAGTCCCGGCCATGGGCAGCCACGGCGGGGCCACGTCCGAAGGGCAGGCAAAGGTTTTGGCGGGCTACGGGATTACGGAAGCGGAGGTTGGCGCGCCGGTCGAATCGTCCATGGACGTGGTTGAATTACCCCGGGGCGAATCGCCGGTGCGTGTCTGCTTCGACCGGATAGCAAGCGAGGCCGACGCCACGATTCTCATCAACCGAATCAAGCCGCACACCTCTTTTCGCGGACGCTACGAAAGCGGGCTCATGAAGATGATGGCCATCGGGCTCGGCAAACACCGGCAAGCCGTGGCGATCCACGAACTTGGGGTCGAAGGTCTTCGGGACGTCATGCCGAAGGTAGCCCTGCAGGTGCTGCGGCACGCCAATGTCGCGCTCGGCGTCGCCGTCGTCGAGAACGCCTACGACGAGCCGTGCGCGATTCGGGCGATTCCGGCGGCGCGGATACCGGATGAAGAGCCGCCCTTGCTCGATCTGGCCAGGCGCAACATGCCGTCCCTGCCGCTGGATCGAATGGACCTGCTGATCGTGGACGAGATGGGCAAGAACATCAGCGGGCTTGGGATGGACCCGAACATCATCGGCCGGCTCAAGATTCGCGGCCAGCCGGAGCCGTCTACGCCCGACGTCCGGGTGATTCTGGCCCGTGATCTCACGCCTGAAAGCGGCGGAAACGCGGCGGGCGTCGGACTCGCGGACATCGTCACCCGGCGGTTGTTCGAGAAGGTGGATTTCAAGGCAACGTACGAGAATGTGCTGACCACCGGATTTCTGGAACGCGCCAAGATCCCGGTCATCGCGGAGACGGACCGTCACGCCCTGGAGATCGCCTTCCGGGCCGCCGGCATGCCGACGCCAGCCGCCGCGCGAATCGTTCGCATCCTGAACACCCTGCGGCTTTCGGAACTGCACCTGTCGCCAAGCGCATGGGACGCCGTAGCCGGCCGCGACCACATGGAACTTCTCGGCCCCGTCTCGCCGGTCTTCTTGGCGGATGGATCGTTTCATCCGTTCGATTGAGGTTTCGCTGGAGAATGGCAAAATGATTTCCGCCATCAAACGGGCTTGGCGCCGGCAGCGATACCGGAGGCATGGCCTCGTCGTTGAGGCCGCCGTGCCCATCGAGGAGCATGGGTCGGGGATCGGCGCTTGGGCAGTGACGCCGGACGGCTTGTCCGCGGAGAGCGTGGTCTACTCGTTCGGAGTCGGCCGCGATCTGTCGTTCGATCTCTCGCTGGTCCGCCGGTTCGGCTGTTCGGTCCATTGTTTCGATCCGACTCCCACCTCGGCGCAGTGGGTGAAGGCGCAGACATTGCCGCCGCACATTGTGTTCCACGAACTCGGTCTGGCGCACTGCGACGGCGTCCTGGCCTTTCACCCGCCGCGCAAACGGACCTCGGCGCACTTCACGCCGGTCAAACGGTACCGGGATGACGCCGAGGCCGGGACCGTGCAGGCGCCGGTGCAGCGACTGGCCACGATCCTGCGCTCCCTCGGCCACGATCGGCTTGACCTGCTGAAAGTGGACATCGAAGGCGGCGAGTATGAAGCTCTGCGCGACATGCTGGCGTCCGGTGTGCCGGTACGCCAGTTGCTCGTCGAATTTCATCACTGCTACTCCACCATTCCTTTGGCCCGCACGGTCGAGGCGGTGAACGCGCTTCGCCGGGCAGGATTCCGGATCTTCAGCATAAGCCCCCGCACCTATGAGATATCGTTCATCCGCGGACTGACGGGAACGCCATGAGCGGCGGCGCTCCGAAATGGACCGTGGCCGTCGGCATGAGCGGCGGCGTGGATTCGTCCGTGGTCGCCTGGCTTCTCAAGCAGCAGGGCTTCGACGTCATGGGCCTGACCATGTCCATCTGGGATGGGACGCTGCCGCTGCCCGACGAGGGCCTTTCGGGTTGCTACGGCCCCGGGGAGGCGCGGGACATTGAAGTTGCCAAGACGGTGGCGGCCCGGCTGGGCATTCCGCATCACGTCATTCCGCTTGCCCCGGAATACGCCACCGAAGTGCTGGACTATTTTCGCGCGGAATACCGGGCCGGTCGGACCCCGAATCCCTGCGCGCGCTGCAACCGGACCCTGAAGTTCGCCTTGCTGCTCGAACGGGCGCGGGGCATGGGCATCGTCTTCGATCGCTTTGCCACCGGCCACTACGCCCGCGTGGAGCGGGATGCCGCGACCGGGCGGTGGTTGTTGCGCCGGGCCGTTGACCTGGCCAAGGACCAGACGTATTTCCTCTCGCGACTCACTCAGGACCAGTTGGCCCAGGTCCTGTTCCCGCTCGGAGCGCTCGCCAAGGAACGAGTCAAGGAGTTGGCGCGGGAAGCAGGCTGGGCCGACGTGGCGGACAAGCCCGAAAGCCAGGACTTCATCGAGAGCAAGAACTACGGAGTGCTTTTCGATAAGCGGGACGCCACGCCGGGGCCCATCGTGGACTTGGCCGGCAAGGTTCTCGGCCAGCACAAGGGAATCGTCAACTATACCGTGGGCCAGCGCAAAGGGCTGGGAATCGGCGGCACGGGCGAACCACTTTACGTGATCCGAATCGAAGCCTGCGCGAACACGGTTGTGGTCGGCGGATACAAAGACTTGTTCTCCGCCCGGCTCATGGCAGCGGACATCAACTG
>Ga0182021_10002235_pt1 | contig 22562 bp, 19 predicted proteins | sample 612E3MmetaG_FD_120493 | JGI IMG/M metagenome (GOLD analysis project Ga0182021, IMG submission 120493) | Permafrost microbial communities from Stordalen Mire, Sweden - 612E3M metaG (Illumina Assembly) | ecosystem: Environmental > Terrestrial > Soil > Wetlands > Permafrost | place: Sweden... | reverse complement strand
CGTCCCTCTACCTCGAAAAGTACCTGTCCGACGCCCATCATATCGAGATCCAGGTCGTGGTCGACAAGAAGGGCACGGTCATCGTCTTCGGCGAGCGCGACTGCTCGGTCCAGCGCAAGTACCAGAAGCTGATCGAGGAATCCCCCTCGCCGTTCGTCGACGAGCGGCTGCGGAAGAGGATGATGAGCGCCGTCGAGGACGCGGTCAAGGCCATCGGCTATCAGAATGTCGGGACCTTCGAGTTCCTGGTGGACGAGAACAAGAAGTTCTACTTCATGGAGGCCAACACCCGCATCCAGGTCGAGCACCCGGTCACCGAGAGCGTCTACGGAATCAACCTGGTGAAGGCCCAGATCCGGGCGGCCATGGGGGAAAAGGTCACCTTCCCCTTCGAGCTCCAGATGCGGGGCCACGCCATCGAGTGCCGGATCAACGCCGAGGACCCGGCGACCTTCATTCCCTCGCCAGGCCGGATCGATTTCCTGGTGCTGCCGGGCGGCGAGGGCATTCGTGTGGATTCGGCCGCTTACGGCGGCTGGCAGATCCCGCCCGACTACGATTCCCTGATCGCCAAGATCATCGCCTACGCGCCCAACCGCCAGCTCGCCATCAAGAAGATGCAGACCGCGCTCGAGATGACGACTATCGTCGGGGTCAAAACCAACATCCCCCTCCACCTGAGCATCCTGGCCAATTCGGACTTCCAGAGGGGTACGTACAGCACCCAGTTCCTGGAGAAGTTCCTCCAGCCGAACGGGTCGCCGAAATAGGGGAGGCATTTGTCATCGCGAGGAGTCCCGCGCTTGCCGGGCGACGCGGCGATCGCCTCTTCCGTCCGGGAGACTTACTTCACTTCGCGCTTGAGATAGATTTTCACGTCGAACGCGCCGTCGTTGTCGTCCGTCACGTTCTCGTTCACCCGGAAAAGCAGCCGGCCGGCCGCGGGAAAGACCACGCGGTTCTCCTTGCCGACGAAGAACATCTCGCCGATGTCCCGCTCGGTCTTCTCGCCGCTCTTCTTGTCCTCGACGAATTCGACTTTTTCACGGACTTTGCAAATCAAGGCGCCCAGATTCTGGTCGAGGAGCGGCTGCTGCAAGGTCCGCAGGGCCAGGCCCTCCGGCCCGCAGGTTGCGATGGGATTGTCCTTCTGCAGGGAGACCGAGCCCTCCGCCTGGAAATAGTATTCCTGGCCTTTCTGGACGTTCAGGCCCGAGTCCGTCCAGGCAACCGCCCCGGCGACCTGGACTTTGCGGACGAGGACGAAATCCGCGGGGGCATCCTGCCGTCTGCCGGGGGTGGCACTCGCCCGCGAACGGTAGGCACGGGCGAGTACGGCGGAAGCTGATCCCCGGGCACCGCCCGGGGGCCCCGCCGCCGAGGCACCGGCCAGAGACAGCAGGACGCCGCTCATGACGACGGCGGCGGCCCGGGAGTCGCGCATCATGGTCACGGCCTGTTGAGGACCGCCAGCATCGCCTCGTGGATGAGGCTGTTCGTCGCGCAGACCTCGGGCTTGTAAATGTCGACCGGCCGCCCCTGGAAATCCGTGATCCGGCCGCCCGCCTCCCGCAGGATCACCGCGCCGGCGGCCGTGTCCCAAGGGTTGAGCTTCATCTCCCAGAAGCCGTCGAACCGGCCGCAGGCGACGTAGCAGAGGTCGAGGGCCGCGGAGCCGAAGCGGCGGACGCCCTGGGTCCGGAGGAGGAATGCGTCGTGGTGGGCGATATTGGCCCGCGTCTCCCGGATGTCGTAGGGGAATCCGGTGGCGACCAGGGCCTGGTCCAGGCCACCGATCGGCGAGACTCGGATCGGAGTCTCCCCGAGGTACGCGCCGCCGCCGCGCTCGGCCCGGAACGTCTCGCCGCTGATCGGGTTGTGGACGACGCCGCAGACGAGCTCGCCGCGCCGCTCCAGGGCCAGGGAGACGCAGAACACCGGCAGGCGATGGGCGAAGTTCGTCGTCCCGTCGAGCGGATCGAAGACCCACCGGAATTCGGCGCCCCTCAGCTGGCGGAGCCCCTCTTCGGCCAGGAAATCGTGGTCCGGGAACCGCGCCGAGAGGCGGCGATGGATCAGCTCCTGGGAGGCCAGGTCGGTCTCCGTGACGAGGTTAACGATGCCTTTGTAGCGGACTTCCCCAGCCCGGGCATAGTCGGTCCGGAGGATGTCTCCCGCCTCGCGGACGACGTCCAGCGCCGCGTCGAGATATATCGAATGCTCTCCCACGGTGGGGCTATCATATCAACTCTCCGACAGCGGAGCAACCTTGTCCCCGGGAGCGATTCCCCACCAAACTTTTTGCCTCCGGCCCCGTACTATAGTATGATATTCGTTTCAGAAAGGTATTTTCCACCATGAAGAAGAGAACTGTCATCATTCTGGCGGTCGTCGCGATCGTCGTCCTCGCCGTCATCCTCGGCCTAGGCTCCAAGAAAGACAAGGGGGTCAAGGTGACCCTGGAAAAGGTCAAGCGGACCGATCTGACCTCAATCGTCTCGGCGTCGGGCGAGATCAAGCCCAAGAAGAACGTCAACATCAGCGCCCTCATCCCCGGCCGGATCATCAAGATCGGAGTCAAGGAAGGCGACGTGGTCAAGGCGGGCGCTTTCCTCCTGAAGCTGGACTCCACCCAGTACGAAGCCAATGCCGAGCGGGACCGGGCTTTCATCCAGTCCTCCCAGGCGGAGCTCATCAAGGCTCAGACGCAGCTCGACAAGAACAAGAGCTTCTACGACCGGCAGAAGAACCTCTACGACAACGGGCTCATCTCCAAGGAACAGCTCGAGCAGGCCAAGAGCCAGCTCGACATCTCCGATGCGGGCGCCCGGTCCATCGACTTCCAGATCGCCCAGGCCCGGGCCTCGCTCAAGAGCACGCTGGACAACCTGAACAAGACCGAATTCCTGTCGCCCATCGACGGCGTCATCACCAGCCGCCCCGCCGAAGAGGGCGAAATGGCCATCATCGGCACCATGAACAACCCGGGGACGGTCCTCATGACGATCGCCGACCTGTCGGTGATGGAAGTCGAGGTCCAGGTCGACGAGACCGATGTCGTCGGCGTCCAGCTCGGCGAAACGGCCGATATCCGGGTCGACGCCTTCCCCGACCAGGTCATCGTCGGCAAAGTGACCGAGATCGGGAGCTCGGCCATCCAGAAGACGACGCTCGCCGCCTCGTCCAACACGCAGGAGTCCAAGGACTTCAAGGTCAAGATCACGCTCGAGAATCCCTCCAAGCTTCTGAAGCCGGGCCTCTCGGCGTCGGCCGACATCATTTGCGCCCAGAAGAAGAACGTCCTGGCCGTGCCGATATCGGCCCTCGTCCTCCGGGACAAGAAGGCCGAAGCCGGCGCCCCGCCGGTCTCGAAGAGGACCGGCAGCGAGGAGGAGGGGGTCTACGCTGTGAACGGCGACCGGGCCAAATTCCTCCCGGTCAAGAAAGGGATCATGGGCGAGCTGATGATCGAGATCACGGAAGGCCTGACCGAAGGGCAGGAGATCGTGGCCGGCCCTTACGACGCTCTCCGCCAGCTCAAGGACGACACCCTCATCAAGCCCGACATCAAGAAAGACGACGTCAAGAAATGAACGCCCCGAACAGCCCGGTCATCTCGATCGAACACATCAGCAAGACCTACGAGCTGGGCAAGACCCAGGTCAAGGCCCTGTACGACGTGACGTTCGACGTCCAGAGGAACGAGTTCATGGCCATCATGGGGCCTTCGGGCTCGGGGAAATCGACCCTCATGAACCTCCTCGGCTGCCTCGACACGCCGACGGAGGGCCGCTACATCCTCAACGGCAAGATCGTCAGCGAGATGACGGAGAACGACCTGGCCTTCACCCGGAACCGCGAGATCGGGTTCGTCTTCCAGGTCTTCAATCTCCTCCCCCGGGCGACCGCCTTCCGCAACGTCGAGCTCCCGCTCATCTACAAGGGCACGAAGAAAAAGGACCGCGACGAGAAGGTCCGCCGGGCGATCGCCATCGTGGGCATGACCGACCGCATGGATCACCGGCCGCCCGAGCTCTCGGGCGGCGAGCGGCAACGGATCGCCATCGCCCGGGCGCTCGTCAACGAGCCGTCCCTCATCCTGGCCGACGAGCCGACGGGCAACCTCGATTCCAAGACCGGCCAGGAGATCCTGAACCTCTTCCATAAGCTCCACGAAGCGGGGAACACGATCATCATGGTCACCCACGACTCGAACGTGGCCCAGCAGACCGAGCGCATCCTCTTCCTCAAGGACGGGCGCCTCGAGCGCGAAGTCCGCAAGGGCGCATGAAGGACTGCCTTTTCGAAGGCTCGCTCGTCGAAACCCCGTTCCCGCGGCTCCTGTTCATCCTCTGGCAGCGCGAGGCGACGGGCCGGCTCCGCATCCGGCGCGGCTCGGCGGAGTCCGAGCTCCACTTCGACAAGGGCCGGGTCGTGCTCGACAAGGGCTCGTTCCCCGAAAAGGAGTTCCTCAAAGCCTTGGTCAAGAAGAAGGTCCTTCCGGCCGAAGCGGCGCGCCAGTGCGAGAAGCGCGCGGCCGAAGCGGGCATTTCCCGCATCCGGGCGCTCGGGGAGCTCGGCCTCGTGCCTCCCCTCCCTCTCTGGAACCTGATGGAATCGTTCTTCGTCAGGCAGATGTTCCCCCTGTTCGAGAGGATGGGAGGGCCGTTCGCCTACGAGCCCGGGGTCCCCATCGGCGACGGGGAGCGGCTGGGCCTCCTGCCGACCCCCGACCTCATCCTCCAGGGCGCCCGCCAGATCCAGGACGGCGCCCTTCTCGACCGGCTCCTCCCCGAGGAGAGCGAGCCGATCTACGTGGCCTCGCCTCCCTTCCTCCACCATCTGCCCCTCGAGCCCCACGAGCGATATGCGCTCGCCCTCCTGCGGCGCTCGCCGAACCTCAAGTCATTCTACGAGCGCTCCGAGCTCGGCCTGGCCCAGAGCCGCAAGGTCCTTTTCGCCCTGGCCTGCCTGGACATCCTGGCCTCGCCCGAAAAGGACCCGAAGGCGCGCCCGGCGGGGGACGGAGCCGCCGCGGCGGACGCGCCCGCGATCCTGGAGGCGCTGAACGAGAAATGCGCCTTCGTCCACAAGTACATCGCCAAACAGATCGGCCCCTTGGCCCACACCATCCTCGGAAACAGCCTCGAGGAAGCCCGGGCCCACCTCGGCCCGGTTTTCCAGAAAATGAAGCTTCTCGCGGACGGCCGCGTGGCGATCGACCCCGCCCTCGAAGCCACGGCGAGCCATCTTCCCGAGGAGCTTTTCCGGACCCTTCTCCAGGGGTATGACGAGATCCTGGCGGCCGAGGTCCTGGCCGTGAAGAAAGCCCTGGGTCCCGCCCACGAAGCCGCTCTCGTCCGGTCGATGGAGAAGATCGGATGCCTTTGAAACGAAAGCAAATCTTCGCCCTGCTCGTTCTCGTCACCCTCGTCGCCGCCTATGTCCTCATCCGCCTTGCGATCTGATATCCCGTCCTTCGTCCTCATCGTCGGGCCCACCGGCGCCGGCAAAAGCGAGCTGGCCCTGGATCTCGCGGAGCGGGCGGCGGGGGAAATCGTCAACGCCGACTCGATGCAGGTCTACCGGGGATTCGACATCGGGACGGACAAGCCCTCCGCCGAGGACCGGCGCCGCGTCCCCCACCATCTCCTGGACATCGTCGACGCCCGCACCCAGTTCACGGCCGCCGATTTCGCAGCCCGGGCCTTCGACGCGATCGGCGCCATCCGCGGGCGGGGCCGGCGGGCGTTCGTCGTAGGAGGGACGGGCCTGTATGTCAAGGCCCTGCTCGACGGGCTGTTCCCGGGGCCGGGGCGCGACGAGGCCGTCCGCGCCGCCCTGGACCGCGAGGCGGGCGAGGCCGGGCTCGATATTCTCTGGCGCAGGCTCGCGGCGTCCGATCCCGAATATGCGGCGCGGATCGGGGCGCGCGACCGGATCCGGATCGTCCGGGCGCTCGAAGTCCAGACCCTGACCGGCCGGACGATGTCGGACCACTTCCGCGAGACGCGCAGCCCCGTCGCCGGCTTCGACGTCCTCAAGGTCGGCCTCCTGCGGGAGCGGGCCGAGCTCGTCCGTCGGATCGAGGCCCGGACCGACCGGATGTTCGAGCGGGGCTTAGTCGAAGAGGCGGCCGCCCTGATCGCCTCCGGCCTGGACGAGACCGCGCCGCCGTTCCGGGCCCTGGGCTACCGCCACGTCCTGCGCCATCTCAAGGGCGAAATCGGGCGCGACGAGGCGGCCGCCCTGACGAAGATCGACACCCGCCGCTACGCGAAGCGGCAGATGACCTGGTTCCGAAAGATGGAAGGCCTGAGCTGGTACAAACCGGATGCGGCCGCGGAGATCCTGGTCCGGATCGAAGCGCCGGGGAGCTGAAATGGAACATAAGCCGACCGAAAAGGCCATCCTCGTCCACCTGGCCGTGAATATCCGCCAAAAGCTCGAAGCCGAGGAATCGGTGGAGGAGCTCGGCGGGCTGGTCCGCGCCGCGGGAGCGACCGTCGCGGAGAAGGTTTTCCAGGTGCGGCCGAAGGTCAATCCCAAGACGTTCATCGGCGAGGGCAAGGTCGAGGAGATCCGGCGGCTGGTCAAGGAGCTCGACGCCGGGCTGGTCGTGTTCGACAACAACCTCAGCCCCACTCAGCTCCGGAGCCTGGAGAAGGCTCTGGATGCCGCAGTCATCGACCGGACGCAGCTCATCCTGGACATCTTCGCCCAGCGGGCGCGCTCGAACGAGGGCAAGCTCCAGGTGGAGCTGGCCCAGCTGAGCTACCTGCGGCCCCGCCTGGTCGGGAAGGGCAAGGAGCTCTCGCGGCTCGGAGGCGGGATCGGGACGCGCGGCCCCGGCGAAAAGAAGCTCGAGGTCGACCGCCGCCGCCTCGAGGACCGCATCGCCCGGATCAAGCGCGAGATCAAGGGCGTCCAGAAGCGGAGGGCCGGCCAGCGCCGCAGCCGGCGCGAAAGCCTCATCCCCCTCGTCTCCCTGGTCGGCTACACGAGCGTCGGCAAATCGACGCTCTTCAACCGATTGGCCCAGGAGTCGACGTTCACCTCGCCCCAGCTCTTCGCGACGCTCGACCCCCTGGTCCGGCGGGCTTCGTTCCCCGACGGGCTGAGCTATTTCCTGAGCGACACGGTCGGCTTCATCCGGAAGCTGCCGGTCGAGCTGGTCACGTCGTTCAAGGCGACGCTCGAGGAGGTCAACGAGTCCGACCTGATCCTCCACGTGGTCGACCTGAGCGCGCCCGCGGCCGATGCCCAGAGGGAGGCGGTCGTCCGGATCCTCGAGGAGATCGGGGCGGCCGAAATTCCCCGCTTGAACGTCTTCAACAAGATCGACCGCCTCCCGGACCCGGGGGAGCTTTTAAAGCGCAATGCCGGCGCCGGGTCGGAAGGCCTGTACGTCTCGGCGGCTACGGGCGAAGGCGTCCCGGCGCTCCGCGAGCGGCTCCGCTCTTTACTTTTCCAGCGACTCCAATTATTTTATGTGCGGATTCCCCGCGATCGAAAGGACATCCTCGACGCGTTCCCGAAGTGGACGATCGTCCTGAAGAGGCGGGAGAGCGGGGAGCATTTCGAAATGCAGGTCATGGCCGACCCGGAGCAAATGCTGCCGTATCTTCCGTACATCGAGCGAGGAGGGACACCGTGGTGAAAAAGATCAGCGCCCTCGGACTCCTGGTGATGGGCCTCGCGGCCTGCGTGACCTTGACCCCCCCCCCGCCGTCGCTCCGCGTCGAGGCGCCTTCCCCCGGCGCGACGGCGGGACTATCGCTCGACGAGCGCATCGCCGTCGCGGATGCCTGGGCCGCCCTGAAGCAGGGCGACCTCGAGAAGGCCCGGAAGCTGCTGGCCGCCCTGGGCACGCGGAACCCCTTCTGCTATGCCGGCCTGGGCTACGCGGCCCTCATCGCCAATGACCTTCGCGCGGCCGAAGCCAACTTCCTCCAGTCCGTTCAGGATTTCCCCGAGCTCGCCTTGGCCCACATCGGCCTCAGCCAGATCTACCAGCGGACGGGCCAGCCCGAGCTGGCCTACAACGAGGAGCTCGAAGCCCTGAAGCGGGAGCCCGACAACGAATGGGCCAAGCACGAAGCCGACGCCTACCGGGCGGAGCGGACCGCCCAGCTCCTGGCCGAAGGACGAGCCCACGTCGCCTCCGTCGACTTGGCCAAAGCCCGGGATGCCTACCTCCGGGCGCTCGAGTATGCGCCCAGGGCCCAGGAAGCCCACCTCGCCCTGGCCCAGATTTACCTCCGGGAGAAGAATTACCAATCCGCTCTCTTCCACCTGAAGACGGCCAGCGCGAACGATCCGAATGACAAAGAGATCCTCCTCGAATACGCCGACGCTTTGTTCCAAGCCGGGCAGCAGTCGCGGAGCCTGGACGCCTACCAGCGCCTCCTGGAGCTCGACCCCCAGAACAAAACGGCCCGGGACCGGGCCGAAAGCCTGAAAGGCCACCTCGGAGTCGTCGATCTGCCGAGCCAGTACGGCGGCATCCCCGCCATGGAGGCGGTGACCAAAGAGGATGTGGCCGCCCTGATCGTGGTCAAGTTCAGGGACATCCTCGAGGAATCCACGCCCAAACCCCCGATCATCGTCGACGTCACTACCTCCTGGGCAAACGGGTATATCGTCAAAGTGGCGGCGCTCGCCCTGATGGACGTCTACTCCAATCACACGTTCCAACCGCGAAAGGTCCTCACCCGGGCGGAGTTCGCCGAGACGCTCGTCCGGTTGGTGGATTTCCTGAAAAAGCAGAAGTTCCGGATTATCGAACAGATCCCCGTGGAACGGATCAAGATCGCCGATGTCCCTCAGGAACATGTCTATTTCACGCCCATCGCCCAAGTGCTCGCCTATCAGCTGATGGAGCTCGGCGCCGACCGGACGTTCCGTCCTGAGCACTCCGTTTCGGGCGCGGAGGCGATCCGGACCTTCGATCTCCTCCTGGGCATCATCAAATAGGAGACGCGCCCCGCCCCGCCGGACCATGAGCCAAGAGAGAACTGACGCGCTGAAATCGACCGTCTTCACGGTCCCCAACATCCTCAGCCTATTCCGCATTCTCCTCGTCCCCATCTTCCTCCGGGCGATCCTCACCCGGCGGCCGACCGAAGCGCTCCTCATCTTCGTCCTGGCCAGCCTGACCGATCTCCTCGACGGGTTCACGGCCCGCGTCTGGCACCAGCGCTCCAAGCTGGGGACGATCCTCGACCCGGCCGGGGACAAGCTCCTCATGACCACGTCGTTCGTGGTCCTCACGATCCCGGGGCTCACCGTCCCGAACGGCATCCCCCTCTGGCTGACCGCCCTCGTGTTCGCCCGCGACATCCTGATCGTGGCCGGCGCGGCCTACGCCTTCGCCTCCTGGGGCCAGAAGACGTTCACGCCTTCGATCCTGGGCAAGATGTGCACCGCCGGCCAGGTGGGGACGGTGTTCCTCGTCCTCTGGCTGAACCATCTCAGGATCACGGCGGGCTACATGCCCTGGGTCTTCCGGATCACGGCCCTCGTGACCGTGGCCTCGGGGATCTACTACTTCGCCTCCGGCCTCTCGATCTTGCGTGAGCACAGACGAGGGAAGAAAACCCTCTAGAGTCATCTCAAAGCGTTGCTAGGGTCCCTCACCACTATGGGGAGTGAGGTCTTGCCCAGCGGGTGGCGCCGACCGGGGCGCCCCGCCGGCCGAAGCGAATGGGACCCTCGTCAGGGTGATGAGCGAGGCCGGTGGGGCTGGTCGGCGACAGGACCCGCAGTGCGCGTCATTATGCCACGCGATTGCTTCGTCGCGTCGCTCCTCGCAATGACAGGGCTACGCCCGGGATGACCCGTGGATTGCCGAGAGGAGATCCCTCGCAAAGCCTCGGGATGACCCGAAGCGGGTCATTTCTCCCCGAGGGTGATCGTCCGGTCGATGAAGCCCTTGCGGAACGTCAGCCAGAGGATTTTGAGGTCGAGGCCGAAGGACCAGTTCTGGATGTAGTAAAAATCGTGCTCCAGACGCTTCTCGATCGACGTCCCCTGCCGCAGACCGTGGATTTGGGCCCAGCCGGTGATGCCTGATTTCATCTTGTGGCGGAGCATGTACTTCGGGATCTTCTCCGTGAATTCCTTGACGAACTCGGGCCGCTCGGGCCGCGGCCCGACCAGGCTCATGGCCCCGCTGAAGACATTGGCCAGCTGGGGGAGCTCGTCGATGCTGTAGCGGCGCAGGAACCGGCCGATGCCGGTGATGCGGGGATCGTCGGCCCGGCACATCACCGGGCCCGTGCCTTTTTCCGCGTCGATGACCATCGTCCGGAACTTGTGGCAAACGAACCGCCGGCCGTCCATGCCCACGCGCTCCTGGTGGTAGAAGACGGGGCCGCGCGACGTGAGCTTGACTAGGGCCGCGACGATCAGGAAGAGCGGCGACAGGACAAGCAGGCCCAGTCCCGAGCCCAGGACGTCGAAGATCCGCTTGAGCACGCGCTTCCCGCCGCGCAGGGGGACCTCGTCGATGGAGATGACCGGAAAGCCGTCCAAGTCCTGGATGTTGGCTTTGAGGGTCAGCAGCTGGAAAAGGTCCGGGATCAGCCGGACGTTCACCGGGTACTTGTTCACGATCTGGACGGTCTCGATGATCTTGGCATAGTTGGTCAAGTCGAGAGCGACATAGACTTCCTGGATGTTGTGGTTCTCGATCACCCGGGCCAGGTCCTCGATCCGGCCGAGGACCGGCACGCCGCCGTCGATGGGGATGGAGTCGCCGATCGCCCGCTCGTTGTCCAGGAAGCCCTTCACCACGAAGCCGAGGTCCGCGTACTGGTAGAGCTTCTGGGCTACGGCCACGCCCATTTCGCCCGCGCCGACGACCACGACGTTCTGGAGGTTCAGCCCCCGGGCGTAGCGGCGCTTCATCAGGAAGTAGATCTGATTGCGGAGGAAGGCGATCATGAAGACGACGCCGACGCCGTAGGTCGCGAGGTAGAGGCGCGAGGGCTCGACGATGGGCTGGCCGGCGATCGACAGGGGCCGGCCGCCCCCGTACATCTTGACGACCCCCAGGAACGCGACCACGATCGCGAAGGTGAGCAGGACGTTGAGGATGATGTACAGGAAGTCGTCGAGCTTGGTCCTCTTCAGCCGGCTCCGGTAGAACCCCTGCAGGTAGAAGATCGCCAGGTGGACGATCAGGAACAGGGGCAGGACGAGGAGGTACGATCCGATCGAGGGGACGCCCTTGGTGACGGGGATGATGTAGGAATAGAACCGGAACAGGTACGTCCAGATGAAGGCCGTGACGATGGCTACCGTGTCGCTCGTCACGAACAGCCCGAACAAGCGGGCGCGGGGCCGGCTGATCACTTCGCTTCCTTGAATTCCCGCCAGCGGCGGCGCAAATAGGACGTCATCGCTTCCTTGAAGATATCCCGCGAAAAGCCCAGAGCATGGGTTCGAACGATCGATTTATTAAATGTCAGGCCCTTCAGCTTGTCAAGTGCGGCCAGGAGGCTTTCCGGGGTGGGCTCGTCGAAGAACAAGCCCGTTTTCCCCTCGAGGACCGTCTCGCGGGCGCCGCCCCGGCTGTAGGCCACGACCGGCGTTCCGCAGGCCTGGGCCTCCAGGACGGCGATGCCGAAATCCTCCTCCCCGGGCAGGATGAAGGCCCGCGCCCCGCGGTAGAGGCGGAGAAGGTCGTCCGTCCCGAGAGGGCCGAGGAATTCGACGTTCGACCCGGCCGGCTTGCGGAGGGCGCGGTACTCCGGCCCGTCGCCCACGATCTTGAGGGGCCAGCCGAGGCGGTTGTAGGCCGCGACGGCCAGGTCGATCTTCTTGTAGGGGACGAGCGCGGAGACGATCAGGTCGTAGGAGCGGTCCGGGTCGGCGGCGGGGGGGGTGAAGGTCTCCGTGTCGACGGGCGGATGGATCACGTCGGACGTCCGGCGATAATACTTTTCGATGCGGCGGGCGACCGCGGCGGAATTGGCCACGAAATGGTCCACCCGGGCCGAGGAGGACTGGTCCCAGAGGCGCAGGTAATGGATGAGCGGCGGGACCGCCTTGCGGCCGAAGAACGACAGCTTGCCCGGGCCGAAATAAGCCTGATACTGGTTCCAGGCATAGCGCACCGGGGAATGGACGTAGGACACGTGGAGGGCGTCGGCCCGGGGGATGACCCCTTTGGCCACGCAGTGCGAGCTCGAGACGACGAGGTCATAGGCCTGGAGGTCGAACTGCTCCGCGGCCAGGGGGAACAAGGGCAGATACGAACGGTAATGCTTTTTCAGGAACGGCAGGCGTTGGATGAAGCTCGTCCGGATGTCCCGCTTCTCGATCGCGGCAACCTGGCTTCCGGGAAAGCGGAGGAGGGTGTAGACGGGGGCCTTGGGGAAGATTTCGGCCAAGACTTCCAAGACCTTTTCGCCGCCGCGACGGCCGGTCAGCCAATCGTGGACGAGGGCGACCCTGGCGTTTTCCATGTCGTTGATTATATCAAATTTGCGTGCGGCGAGACATCCCCCGGCTCCTCTTCAGGGGATCAAGCCGGCATCTTCGCCGAGGCCAGCTCGAGGTACAGGTTCGAGGTTTCCTTCACCATTCGTTCAAGGGTGAATTCGGGCGGGATTTCCGCGCGTGCCGCCGCTCCGAGTCTCGCCGCGAGCCCGGGGTCGTCGAGGAGGCCGGCGAGGGCCGCCGCGATCGCGGCCGGCCGGGCCGGGGGGACGAGGAGGCCGGTCGCCCCGTCCCGCAGTACTTCTCGCACGCCGTCGATGTCCGAGGCGACGACCGGTTTGCCGAGCGCGGCCGCCTCGAGCAGGACGAGGGGCAGCCCTTCCCAAAGCGACGGAAGGACGAGGACGTCGAACAGGGCGAGGAGATCCAGGGCGTCCGCCCGCTCTCCGAGGAGCAGGACGCGGCGGTCCAGGCCCAGGCGGGTCACGAAGCGGCGCAGCTCGCGCTCGAGCGGGCCGCCGCCCGCGACCACGATCTTCGCCTCGGGATGGCGGCGCAGGATCTCGGGGGCAGCGGCCAGGAGGTGTATGACGCCCTTCTGGCGGTGAAGCCTGGAGATTGCGCCGACAACCGGGCCGTCGAGCTTCAGCGCCGCGCGAAGCGCCGCCCGGCGCCGTTCGCCCTCGAGCCCGTCGTCGGCCGGAGGCTCGACGCCGTTGCGGATGAGGCGCATCTTCGCCTGTGGTGCCAGCCGGAGCCGCGTGCCCCGGTCGTAATCGGCCCGGGAGACGAAAATCACGGCGTCCGTAGCGCGGGATTGCCGCCGCTCGAGGAGGACGAACATCTGCCGCAGGGCGGGGTTGCGGTAGTGCAGGTAGTGGATCCCGTGAATCGTATGCACGATGACCGGAGTGCCGGCCCGCATCGCTCCCCGCCTTCCGGCCAAGCCCGCCACGCCGCCGTGGGTGTGGAGGATGTCGATGCCCCGTGCGCGGAGGATGTCCGCGATCGCGCGCGCCACCCGCCCCGTCAAGCTCTTGCGGACCGGGACGGGGACGAACGCCAGCCCGGCCGCGCGCGCCTCCTCCTCGAGAGGCCCGCCCCCCGAGGCGGCGATCGCTACGTCGAAAAGACTCTTGTCCAGATGCCGGGCCAGCGTTAGGAGATGGACTTGCCCGCCACCGAGCGTCGGCGCATCGATCATCTCCAGGACCCGGATCTTGCGCGTCACGGCGCTTTCTCCTCTCGCAGGAGATCCCGATACCCGGCCTTGAGGGCCCGGCCGGCGTCCCCGCGGAACGCCCCCCGCCAGCCGAGGAGCACGAGGCCGATCCTCAGCGAAGCGCGCAACAGGCGCCGCGAGGCGGCGGAATTGTGCTTGCGATAGAAATAGAGCTGGCTGCGCCGGTATTCGAGCCGGCTCGCGGCCCGGAGTGCCGGAGTCGCGGACGTCGTCGCCCCGCCTTCATGCCTGACCTCGACGGCCGGGACAAAGAGGAGCTTCCAGCCCGCCGCCCTCATCCGGATGCAGAGGTCGATGTCCTCGAAGTAGATGAAGAACCGCTCGTCGAATCCGCCGACGCCTTCGAACGCCTCCCGCCGGCACAGCAGGCAGGCCGCGCTCAGCCAGCCGGCCTCGCACCCGGTTTCGATTTGACGGCGGGCATTCTTCCGGAGGGCCCGCTTCCAGCGGGGGTTCAGGACGAATTTCTGGAAGATCTGGGCGAAGAAATCCACGCGGGTCCCGAAGGAGACCTGGTAGTCGCCCGGCCCGCGGACGAGGGCCGGTCCGGCGGCGCCCGCGGCCGGGTCGGACGCCAGCCGCGCGAGGAGCGCCGTCAGCGCCCCGCGGGGCACGACCGTATCCGTGTTGAGGAAGAGCAGGGCGCGCCCCCGGCTCTCCGTAGCGCCCCGGTTGTTGGCCGCGGAGAACCCGGCGTTCCGCGGGTTCGCGATCACCCGGACGGCCGGGAATTCGCGCCGGACCGCCTCCACGGTCCCGTCGGTCGAGGCGTTGTCGACCACCAGGATCTCGTGCTCCGCAGCGGGCGGGTTTTCCCCGAGCGAAGCGAGGCAGGCCTTCAAGCGGGCGAGGTCGTTGTAGCTGACCAGGACGATCGACAGGTCCATGTCTAGGCCGCCCCCAGGACGTCCGCAAGGACGCGCTCGACGCCCCGGATCTGCTTTTCGAGCGAGTACTCCTCGCGGATGGTCCGGTAGCCGCCCTCGACGGCGGCGGCGACGGCGGCCGGGTTCCCGATGATGAATTCCAGCCCGCGGGCGATGTCCTCGGGCGCGCGCGAATCCATGAGGAAGCCGTTGTCGCCCTGGCGGACGACCTCGATCAGGCCCCCGGCCCGCACGGCCAGGACGGGCACGCCCGCGGCCATGCCGTCGAGCGCCGTCCGGCCGAAGGATTCGACGACCGAGGCGACGACGACGGCGTTCAGGACCTTCAGAACGTCGCCGAGATCGGGCCGGTAGCCGAGAAACAGCACCCGGCGCTCCAGCCCGTTCGCCGCGACGAGCGCGCGGAGGGACCGGGCGTATGCCTCGTCCCGGACGTCGCCGATGACCAGGAGCTTGAAGCGCGGATGGCGGGGAGCCAGGAGAGCCGCGGCCTGGACGGCTTCCCTCTGGCCCTTGCCGTCAAAGATCTTGCCGATGATCCCGGCCGCGAAATCGCCCTCCGCGAGGCCGAGCTCGGCCCGCATGGCCTCCCGGCGGACGGAGCCTCCGGCCGAGATCTCCAGGCCGTTGGGGACGAACGCGATCTTGGTCTGGTCGCGGAACGCCGAGGCGGTCAGCTTCGAATTGACGATGACCTTCGCCGAAGCGGCGGCAATGAACGCCGTGAGCGCCCCGGAGCCGCGCAGGGAGCGGAGGAACGGCTCCTCGCCGCCCAGGACTTCGTGGATCGCCCAGACGTGGGGGACGCCCGCCCGCCGGGCGGCGCGGGCCCCGCAGGCGACGGCCGCGGAATTCGTGAACACCAGGTCGACGCGCTCGCGGCGGATGATCCGCCCGAGCCGGGCGACGTTCGGCGCGTTCCACAAGGCGGCGATGGGCTGGCGCCAGCGCCTGTCTTTCTCCGTGATCGACCATTTCATCGGCACGACGCGCGTCTCGACGCCCGCCGCGCGGGCGGCGTCGGCCAGCGGGCCCGGCCCGGGGACGACGAGGCGCGGAAGAAAGGCGCCCCGGTCCAGGCCGCGCAGCACGGCGAGCAGCCAGAGCTCGGCCCCATTGAGCTCGGCGGAATGCGAGACGAAGAGGACGGTCTTCATCGGCGGGCGTGAACCTCCCGGTAGAACGCCAGCGTGGCGGCGGCCGTCTTCTCCCAGGTGAACGAGCGCGCCCGCGCGCGCCCGCGGGCGCGAAGGTCGGCCCGCAAGTCCCTGTCGGAGAGGAGGCGGATGATCTTGGCCGCGATGTCCTCGGGATCCTCGGGCCGGAAATAGAGCGCCGCGTCGCCGCCGACTTCGGGAAGCGCCGAGACGCCCGACGCTGCGGACGGCAGGCCGCAGGCCATGGCTTCGAGCAGCGGGAGCCCGAATCCTTCGCTATACGAGGGGAAGACGAACGCCGTGGCGGCGCGGTAAAGGGCGCGGACCTCGGGCTCAGGAAGATAGCCGAGTAAGCGCACTCCGTCCTCGAACCCGCGGGCCTTGATCTCGGCCAGGACGCGGGCCTGGTCCCCGCCTTCGCGCCCGACGATGACCAGGGGGACAAGGCGATAGGTCTTGCGGACGATCGACAAGGCCTCGATCAGGCGTGGCAGGTTCTTGCGCGGCTCGGTGGCTCCGACGAACAGGAGGAATTCCTCGGGGAGGGCATAAGTCCGGCGCGTCGCCTCTTCGCCGCCGGGCGGCGCGTCCTCCAGGAAAGGGCGGCTCAGCCCGAGCGGCGTGACGATGATCTTCGCCGCGTCGAGCCCGAAGCGCTCGCGGAGGGCGGCCGCCGTGAACTCCGAGATCGTGACCACGCCGTCGGCAGCGCGGAGCGACGCCTCGGTCCGCTTCAGGAAATGGCGGCGCGCTTCGGCATCGGCCTTTCCGGGATAGTCCATGAAGAAGAGGTCGCAGACGGTGACGATTTTCCGCCCGCGCGTAGGCAGCGGCAGCGGCGTGGGGGAATGGGTCAGGTCGAGCGGCGCGCCGAAGATCCAGTCGAGCCGCGGCCGGCCGAGCCGATACCAGGCGAAGTTGACGGCCCGGACCGGGACGCGGAGGTCGCGGATCCGGCGCCGGGCGAACGGCGGGAGCCGGTCAGGGGCGAAGCGGTCCTTCCAGGAGGCCGAGAACAGGCAGTATTCATTCTCCCGATCCAGGCGGGCGAGCTCGAAGAGGAGGTTGCGGAAATACACCCCGACGCCCGTTTCGTGCGTGAGGAAGGGGCGCAGATCGAAGCCGAGACGCATGCGGCTTCATGTTTGCCCAAAGGGGCCGAAAAGTCAATTGAGCGCGTTCCTCCCGGGCGATACGATCCCGTTCCCTTCGCCTCTCCTTGACCGTGAAAAGACCGGGGACTACAATGCCCGCCAGGAGCCTACATGACCCTGCAAATCGGTGCCATCCTTCTCCTCATGGTGGCCGCCTACGCCGTGGCCAATCTCAAGAAGCTTTCCGTCGAGCTCAGCATCCTGGCCGCGGCCGTGGCCGGCGGGCTGGGCGGCGCCTTTTTCAAGACGCCGCCGATCGCCGAGCTCCCGCGCCACCTCGTCGAGGGCATGTTCCCCTACCTCGACGTCATGCTCGTCTTCTCCACGGCCACGATCTTCATGGCCCTGGTCAATGAGTCCGGCGGAGTCAACTACGTCGTCCGGGGCACCATCCGGCTCTTCTACAACGTCCGGGTCGTGGCCCTGCTGGTGCTGATGATCATCATCCTGATCCCGGGCGCCCTGACGGGAGCCGGCAGCGTCTCCATCCTGGTCGTCGGCACGCCGGTCGTCCTGGCCCTCAAAGCCCTGGGCGTCCCCGAGCGCAAGGTGGCCGCCATCCTGTTCATCGTGGCCGGCCTGGCCGCGGCCGCGCCCCCGGTCAACATCTGGGCCATGATCCTCTGCGCCGGAACGGCGATCCCCTATGTCGGGTTTACTTACACTCTGGGCATTCCGGTCCTCATCCTCGGCACTTTCACCATCCTTTGGTTCGGACTGAAGAAGGAGGGCGGGATGGACAAGGCCGCCGCCCTGGCCGCGCTCCCCCCGGCCCCGCCAGGGATGAAAGGCTGGAGGGTCCTCCTTCCCTTCCTCGTCTTCTTCGGCATGATCGTCGCCAACCGGATCCGGCCGTTCGCGACCCCGATTTTCGGCTTGCCGCTCGAGTTCACGGCGGCGGCCCTCACGGCCTGGCTGGTCAGCCCCAGGCGACTCCCCGTCCTGAAGCTGGCCCGCGAGACGATGCAGCGGCTCCTGCCGTTGCTCGCGACCATGATCGTCGTCGGCACGCTCCAGCAAATCATGACCGCGACGGGCGTGCGGGGGATGATCTCCTATTCGGTCATCATCATCCCGCTCGTCCTTCTCTTCATCTCCCTGGCCGTCATCATCCCGGTCTCCGAGGGGGTGCTGACCTACGGCGCGGCGGCCATCCTGGGCATCCCCCTGATCTGGTTCTTCGACTCGATCGGCCTGCACGCCACGGTGGCCATCGCCGGCTTGAGCATCCTCTGGCCGCTCGGCGACGGCCTGCCGCCCACCGCCTTAATCGGCCGCTTGAGCGTCATGGTCTCCGAGTATAAAGGCACGTATTGGTCCTTCCTCCGCCAGACCTGGCTGCCTTGGCTGGTCATTACGATCACCGGCATCCTGATGGTCGTCTACAGCGCCAAGCTGGCCTTCCTGGTCCGCTGGAGCATGTGAGGTGCCCGCCATGAACATCGTCATGATCCTTTACTACGCGATCACGGCCGCGCTGGTCCTCCTGCTCGGCTGGAATTTCGTCCGCGAGAGGAAGAGCGTCAACGACTTGGTCCTGGGCCTGCTGGTTCTGGTCCCGCTCGTCCTCCGACTGTTGAGGGTCAAATGAGCGCCCCGGAGCCCACGATCATAGCCCATCCGGCGCGTCTTAAGGCCGTCCTCGCCGTGCTCTTCGCCGCCCTGACGGCCGCCGGAGGCGTCCCGCTCTACAAACACCGCCACTATGCCATGCCCTTCGTAGCCGGCCCGGGTGTGACCAAGGTCATCAAGCTTTCCGAATACTCGCCCGGCCTGAAGGGCTCGTTCACGGACCCCGATGTCTTCGTCCTGGAAGGCGCCGAGCCCGGAGGCAAGGCCCTGATCATGGCCAATACCCACGCCAACGAGCCGGCCGGCCTCCTGGCCGTCATGATCATGATCGAGAACACCGTCGTCGAGAAGGGGACGCTCTACATCATCCCCACCCTGAACGTCTCGGGCGGCCGGAACACGAAGGCGGGCGACGGCTACCCGCTGTACTTCGACATCCCCACCGAATGGGGTCAGGTCCGGTTCCGGATGGGGACGCGGGACGCCTCGCCGCTCGAGTCCTGGCCCGATCCGGACGTCTACATCCACTACCCCGACAAGCAGATGCTGTCCTATCTCGACGTCCGCAACACCAACCGGACCTGGCCCGGCCGGCCGGACGGCCCGCCCATGGAGCGGGTCACCTATGCGGCCATGGAGCTGATGCGCAAGGAGAAGGTCGACGTGGCCTTCGACCTCCACGGCGCCGAGACGATGTTCCCGGTCACCAACTGCATCGTGGCCCCGCAGAAGTCGGCCAAGATCGCCACCCTGGCGGCCATGACGGTCAAGGCCATGGAAGGCTACGACAGCCACGTCGAGCCCTCGCCCCAGAACTTCCGCGGCCTGTCCCACCGGGAGATCGGCGACTATTCCGACACCTTGCCCTTCCTGCTCGAGGCGCCCATCCCCTTTCTGGACCAACCCACCGGCCCCAAGACCGTGAAGCTCCTGCTCGACGGCAAGGATCCCTTTCTCCTCAGCCTGGCCGGGAAGAAGAAGCTCTTCGTCGCCTACGACGAGAAGGGCTGGCCGATGGAGAAGCGGGTCGGCCAGCACATGAGCACGGTCCTGGAGATCATCCGCCAGTTCGGCAAGAAAACGCCCGACAAGGCCATACGCCTGACCGGCGCGCCCAAGTACTCCGATCTTGTCCGCGACGGCGTCGGCCGCTACTACCACGACCCGGCCAAGGCCGCCCCGGACCGGATCCACTACGAATGACATCGCTTCGCGTCCAAGGAGACTCTCGATGAAAAGATTCCGACGCCCCGCCTTCGCCCTCGCCGCGGCGCTGGCCCTCCTGGCCGCCGCGGCCGTCTTTCTGGCCCAGCCTTCGCCGCAGTCCGCGAGCCAGGTCGAGCCGACGGGCGACGCCTGCACCGTCATCATGGTCGGCAAGGACGCCTCCACGGACGGCTCGACCATGGCCACCCATACGGCCGACTGCGGCACCTGCGACTGGACCTGGCGCAAGGTCCCGGCTGCCGACCATAAACCCGGCGAAATGCGCCGGCTCTACACCATCTCCCAGATGAGGACCTGGCCGCCCAAGGAGGGGCTCAAGTGGGACCTGATCAAGAAAGACTTCGCCGGAGTCGAGATCCCGGAGCCGGCCCACACCTTCGGCTATATGCACGGCGTCTTCGGCTACATGAACGACCAGCAGCTCGGCATCGGCGAATCGACGATCGGCAATGTCCGCAAGATCAGCAACCCCACCCCCAGCGCCAAGACCAACATCTCCATGCTGACTCTCCTGGCCATGGAGCGCTGCCGGACGGCCCGTGAAGCCATCCGGTTCATGGGCGGGCTGGCCGAGAAGTACGGCTACGGCTTCGTCGACGGCGGCGAGATGCTGGCCGTGGCCGACCCCAGGGAAGTCTGGGTCTTCGAGATCTTCCCGGTAGGGCCTCTGTGGACGCCCGAAAACGGCAAGCCGGGGGCCGTCTGGTGCGCGGAGCGGGTGCCGGACGACATGGTCAGCGTTTGCCCCAACGAATCGCGGATCGGAGAGATCGACCTGGCCAAACAGGATTATTTCCTGGCCTCGCCCAATGCCGTCTCGTTCGCCGTCGAGCAGAAGCTCTACGACCCCGCCTCGGGCCAGCCTTTCAACTGGAAGCAGGCCTATTCCCCCGGCCCCGGCAGCGCCCTGAGCAGCAACGGCATGCGCCAACGCCTCTGGCGGTTCTTCTCGGCCGTCGCCCCGTCCCAGAACTATCGCCCGGATCGCGAGAACATGGACTTCCCCTTCGCCGTCAAGCCCGACAAGAAGATCTCGGTCCAGGACGTCATGGCCCTGACCCGGGACAAGTCTTACGGGACGCCGTTCGATCCCGTCCAGGGCATCCGGGGCGGCCCCTTCCAGAACCCCAACTACTGGGCGAGGACCCGCAAGATCAGCGTGGCCAACGCCGAGTACACCAGCGTGACCCAGGGCCGGGCCTGGCTTCCGGACCCCGTCGGCGGCATCGTCTGGCTCGCTTGGGGCGCCCAGGACACCGCCTGCTACATGCCCTTCTACGCCGGCGTCACGGCCGTCCCCAAGTCGTTCAATGTCGGCGATCACTTCGAGTTCAACCGGGCCTCCGCCCGCTGGGCTTTCGACTACGTCGATTTCCACGCCCAGGTCATCTATTCCGAGGCCATCAAGGACGTCCAGAAAGCCCAGCGGGAATGGGAAGACGGGGCCTTCACCAAGATGACCGAGATCGACAGGCAAGCCCAGGCCCTCTTCGCCAAGTCGCCGGCCGAAGCCGTCGCGCTCTTGACCAAATTCAGCAACGAGAATGCCGAGAAGGTCGTGGCCGCCTGGTGGGATCTGGGCGACGCCTTGCTCGTCAAATACAACCACTTCGGTTTCTACGACGCCGCGAAACGGTCCCGGGGCCGGGTCCCCTTGGGTGGCCCGCTCTGGAACAAGGCCGTCCGCGTCGTCGATACAGCTCTGGAAGACTAATTCAAGGAGAGGCACGATGAGACACCTGAAAAGCTGGGCGGCTGCGGCCGCCCTGGCGGTCGGCCTGCTGGCCGCCGCCTTCGCTTTCGTCGGGCCGGCCCGGACGGAAGCTCCGGACCTGTCCCTGACCCCCGACCGCGAGGCCTGCACGGTCATCATGGTCGGCAGGGGCGCGTCGACCGACGGATCGACGATGACCACGCACACCTGCGACTGCGGGACCTGCGACTGGACCTGGGGCCACGTCCCCTCGGCGGACCACAAACCGGGCTCGATCCGCAGGATCTTGCACATCAACCAGTACACCACGTGGGCCGAGGGCACCAAGTGGGTGCTCGCGCCGACCAAGGGCGACTCCGGATTTTCCATCCCCGAGGTCCCCCACACCTACGCCTACCACCACGGCATGTTCGGCTACATGAACGAGAATGAGGTGGCCATCTCCGAGTCGACCATCGGCCAGGACCGAAAGCTGGTCAACAATACGCCTTCGGCCAGGATCGACCTGACCATGCTTTCGCTGCTGGGCATGGAGCGGAGCAAGACGGCCCGCGAATGCATCCAGGTCATGGGCAAGCTGGCCGAGACCTACGGCTACGGCTTCAATGACGCCGGCGAGATGTTCGCCGTATCCGACCCCAACGAAGTCTGGATCTTCGAGATCATGCCGGTCGGTCCGCTGTGGACCCCCGAGAGCGGAAAGCCCGGCGCGGTCTGGTGCGCGGAGCGGGTGCCCGACGACAACGTCAGCGTCTGCCCCAACGAGTCCCGCATCGGCGAGATCAAGCTAGACGACAAGGACAACTTCCTGGCCTCGCCCAACGTCATCTCCTGCGCCGTCGAGAACAAGCTCTACGACCCGGCCTCCGGCAAGCCCTTCAACTGGAAGCTGGCCTATTCGCCGGCTCCGGGCTCGGCCGTCAGCAGCAACGGCGGCCGCCAGAGGCTCTGGCGGTTCCTGGCCGGTTGCGCCCCCTCGCTCAAGATCAACCCCAACACGCCCAACATGGATCTGCCCTTCTCCGTCAAGCCCGACCAGAAGCTCTCGGCCCAGGACGTCATGAATTGGACCCGCGATAACTCCTACGGCACGATCTGCGATCCCGTCCAGGGCATCCGGGGCGGTCCCTTCCAGAACCCCAACTACTACGGCCGGACCCG
>Ga0182021_10002233_pt1 | contig 22568 bp, 22 predicted proteins | sample 612E3MmetaG_FD_120493 | JGI IMG/M metagenome (GOLD analysis project Ga0182021, IMG submission 120493) | Permafrost microbial communities from Stordalen Mire, Sweden - 612E3M metaG (Illumina Assembly) | ecosystem: Environmental > Terrestrial > Soil > Wetlands > Permafrost | place: Sweden... | reverse complement strand
GAACTCGTTCAGCAGCACCTCGTTGAGCTGCCCGTCCTCCTGAAGGATGAACGTGTCATACGTGCTCGAGACCAGGATGATGTTCTCCACCCGCCTGGCCATGAGGTGCTGGAAGTCGTACGTGTGGCGCCACTCCAGCTGGAGCGCCGGTCTCGGCCCGCGCGCAGTCACACTGTCGGCCACGCTCACCTCCCAGCGCCGGCTCGTCCGGCGCCCCGCCGCGTCACACCAGTCCCTGGTCCATCATCGCATCAGCGACCTTGAGGAACCCGGCGATGTTGGCCCCGTTCACGTAGTTGCCCGGGGTGCCGTATTCGGAGGCGGCGTCAACGCACGAGCGGTGGATGCTCTGCATGATGTGCTTGAGCCGCGAGTCCACCTCTTCCCGGGGCCAGCGGATGCGCATGGAGTTCTGGCTCATCTCCAGGCCGGACGTGGCAACCCCGCCCGCGTTGGCGGCTTTGCCCGGCGCGTAGAGGATGCCGGCGTCCAGGAACACCTGCACCCCTTCCAGGTTGGTCGGCATGTTCGCGCCCTCGGCCACCAGGTAGACGCCGTTCGTCAGCAGATTCTGGGCGTCTTTCTGGTTGATCTCGTTCTGGGTGGCGCAGGGGAAGGCGCAGTGGGCGGGATGGTCCCACTGGGGCGAGTGGTCGGCCGTGGGTTCGAAGGCCGCGTATACGGCGTCCGGGAAGGCGTCCGCATATTCTTTGATCCGGCTCCGGCGGACGTTCTTGCAGTCTTTGAGCCAGGCGAGCTTTTGCCTGGTTATGCCGCCCTCGTCGTAGATGCAGCCGTTGGAGTCGGAGGCACTCACCGGTCTGCCTCCCAGGTCGAGGATCTTCTCGATGGCGAACTGGGCCACGTTGCCGCTGCCGGACACCAGGCAGGTCTTGCCGGTCAGCTCCAGGTTGCGCGCGGCGAGCATCTCGGCCGCGAAGTAGACGCAACCAAAGCCGGTGGCCTCCGGGCGGATGAGGGAGCCTCCCCATCCCAGGCCTTTCCCGGTGAGGACGCCGGAGAAGTTGTCGGCGATGCGCTTGTACTGCCCGAACAGGTAACCGATCTCCCGGCCGCCCACGCCGATGTCGCCGGCGGGAACGTCGGTGTCGGACCCGATATGACGGTGGAGCTCGGTCATGAAGCTCTGGCAGAAACGCATGACCTCAGCGTCGGACTTGCCCTTGGGGTCGAAGTCGGAGCCGCCCTTAGCGCCGCCCATGGGGAGGGTGGTGAGGGCGTTCTTTAACACCTGTTCGAGGGCGAGGAACTTCAGGATGCCAAGGTTAACGCTCGGGTGAAACCTGAGGCCTCCCTTGTACGGCCCGATAGCGGAGTTCATCTGGATACGGAACCCGCGGTTCACCTGGATATCGCCCTCGTCGTCCGTCCAGGGCACCCGGAACATGATCACCCGCTCGGGCTCGACCATCCGCTCCATGATCTTGGCTTGGCGGTATTCGGGATGGCGGTCGATGACGAGCGCCGTCGATTCCACCACCTCCAGGACCGCTTGATGGAACTCCGGCTCGGCGGGGTTCTTAGCCTTGACCAGAGCGATGATCTCCTTGGCATACTCCCGCATATGTTCCTCGGTTCACCCGCAGCTTCATCGGCGCGGGCATGGTTGCGCGAATGGTGGCTCGCAGTCATAGTAAATCCGTAGGGTGTAGTGCGTCCATAAGGAGAGACCCGCCATGGAGCAGCCGCCCCAGCCACCTTATGCTGTACCCCCTGCGGAACCAGGCCGGCGGCCCAGGCACCGTTACCGTTACCGGTCGATCTTCTGGCCACTGATGCTCGTCGGGGCGGGGGCCATCTGGCTGCTCTACACATTGGGCGCGTTCTCGGCGTCGAACCTGGCCGTGATGGGGTTGGTGTGGCCGGTGTTCGTCATCGGGATCGGGGTCGACCTGCTGCTGGGCCATCGGTCCATCTTGGCCGGCGCCATCGTCGGCGTCGTCACGTTGGCCGTCGTGATCGTCCTGATGGCGGTGGGTCCGGGTCTCGACTGGGTGGGGAACACCGATCTCAAGACCGACACGTACTCCACTCCGGTGGGCGGCGCAACCCAGGCGCAGATCGAACTGGGCCTGTCCGGCTATTCGACCTCCATCCACGCCTTACCTGAGGCGACAGGCGCCGAGAGGCAGCTTGTCGCGGCCACTCTCGCCCATCGCGGCACCATCACGTTCAGCGCCCAGGGGACCACGAAAAAGGACGTGCAACTGCGGCCGGGCAGCGAGTGGCAATGGTGGCAGCGGATAGGCAACGACACCCAGAACCCCTGGGACATAGGCCTGGCCCGCGGGATACCGTTGAACGTGACCGTACTGGCGTCGTCGGGGTCCAGCACGGTGGACCTCACGGGGCTCCAGATGCAAAAGCTGGAGGTGGACGCCAGTTCCGGCGACAGCCAGGTGGTCCTGCCCGCGGGCGGGCAGGGAAGCGCGGCGCTGCCCGAGTACGACCTGCAGAGCAGTTCCGGCCGCATGGACGTCCAGGCTCCGGATGGGGTGGCCTTCACCATGAACATCGACATGAGCTCAGGAGACACCGAGGTGAAGCTGGGCAAGGGCACGTCCGCGGACATGAGGTTCCGCGGGTCCAGCGTCCAGTTCGTGCTGACGGTGGCTCCCGGCCAGGCGTACAGGGTGGAGGTGCGGCAGTTGTCCTCCGGCGAGGTGAAGCTGCCGAACGGCCTTACGCGGGTGTCGGGCAGCGGCAAGGAAGGGGTCTGGGAGACGCCCGGATATCAAACCGCCGCCAACGGGGTAGACCTGGTGATCGAGAGCATGAGTTCGGGCACCGTGAAAGTGCAAGTGGAGGGCTGACCATGGAGTTGCGGCGGACGACGAAAGACCAGATCGCAGGTCTGCGCGCAGCCAAGCGGAGCGAGACCGAACTGCCCATCGTCCCGGGGTTCTATGAGGGCCTGGCCGATGAGGCTGAGGCGTTCCTGATAGTGGAGGGGCCGGGCGGCTCCGAAGCGGCCGCGCCGTCCCCCGGCTCGGACGTGCCCGCCGGCCCCGGCGCCGCCACGCCGGCCGCTGAAGCCACCCTTGGCTACGCCCTGCTCCTCGGCCGCGAGCACGAGGGCCACGTGCACACCACCCTTGTCGAATTGGGGCTCGGCGAAGGCTATCGCGACCGCTTCGAGGACGTACTCGACGTGATCCGGGACAAAGCCAACCCGACCGCCTACCTGGTGCGCACCGACGACTGCCGGCTGAACGCCACCCTGCTGGCCCGCGGGCTGCAGGTGGAGGCCAGCGCGCTGATCATGGTGCCGGAGGAGAGTCTGACCCACGCAGCGGTGGCGGCGCCCGCTGGGGCGCCCGTCCCTCTCCCGGGTGCGGCTGCACCGCAGGCCCGGGGCGCCGTGTCCCAGCCGCCCGCGCCGCCGCTCCATGAACTGGTGCCTCTCACGCCCGCGCGCGTGGCCTCGGTCGCCGACCTGCTCGTCCCCGACGAAGCGGAGCCGGAGGAGCCCGCCGGGCACCATCACCACGGCCCCACGGTCGCCGAGACGCTCGACGAGGTGCGAGCCATGGCCGATACCGGTGGGGGCTGGGTGCTCTTCGAGAACGGGCTTCCGCAGGCAGTGATCGCCCGGCTGGAACCCGGAGAGGGCGGATACGTGCTTCTCGACTTCGTGGTGGCGCAGGGGGAAGAAGCGGGACTGGCGTGGGGGTTTGTCCGGGCATCCGAGGTGGTGCGAGCCGCCGGCCGCAGGCCGGCGGCGGTCATCGACGCCCTCGACCCGGTGCGGCGCCGCATCCTGCGCGCCGCCGGCTACTACACCGCGGCTGCATACATGGTGTTCTACGACCCCATGGCCGGCCGTCCCAGCGTCCCCACCATCAGCCTCGAGGAACTGCGGGGAATGCTCGCGCGCAAAGAGCGGTTCCATCTCGTGGACGTGATGGGGGAGGAGCACTGGAAGGCGGGCCACATCCCCGGGTCGGAGTGGATAGACTTCCGCGGACTGGGCAGCCAGGCGCGTAAGCGATACAAGCAGGACGAGACCATCGTGGTCTACTGCAACGGCTTCACCTGAGAAGCCAGCAGCATCGCGGCTGATAAGCTGCGACAGTTGGGTTTCACCAAGGTGTGGGATTTCGCCGGCGGCCTGACCGCTTGGGTCGCCGCTGGGCTCAAATTGGAGGGTGAATGAGGGAAACGCTCGTGGAGCGAGGAGTGATGGAGCGTCTGTTCCTCATCGCGGGGGCTCTCCGCTCCGGCGTCGTCGACGTGCTGGCGGCCGAGGGCCCGGCCACGGCCGCCGAAGTGGCGGCGATGGCGGGGACCGACCTGCGGGCCACGGAGTTGGTGTTGGAGGCTCTGGAAAGCGAGGGCTTAGTGAGCCGGGACGGCTCGTTGCCGGCCCCTCCGCTGTCCCGGGCGGCGGACGGCAGCGACCGGGTCGGTGACCACGAGGCGCGCTACACGCTCACGCCGCTCGCCCGGGAGCACCTGGTGGACCCGGGCCCGAACCTCGAGCGCTGGGGATTGCTGCATCAGGCGCGGAAGGCCTGGGGCTGGCTCGACCTTCCCGAGATCATCAAGACCGGCCAGGCGCCTCCACGCGACCCGACCAAGCGCGAGATAAAGACCATGGTTTCGGCGATGGGGGAGCGCGACCCGGCCATCGTCGAGGAGGTCGTCGACACCTGCCTGCGGTACACGGGCACCATCGAAACGATGATCGACGTCGCGGGTGCCGTGGGCCATGTCGCCCGGCAATTCTCGCGTTGCGGGGTGAGGGCGACCCTCTTCGACCGTCCGGCCGTAATGCCGGTGGCCGAGGAATACCTGGGCGCGGACGCCAAGGACATCGCCCTCATCGGCGGCGACCTCACCGTCGCCCTGCCGCCGGGGCCGTTCGATCTGGTGTTCTTCGGCAACGTGCTTCACATCTACAGCCCTGAGATCGACGCACGGGTGATCCGTGCTGCGTTCGCCACGGTATCGCCGGGGGGCGCCATCGCCGTCCAGAACTACCTCTGGGGCCGCAGCCGGCGCGCCGCCATGTTCTCGGTCAACATGCTGCAGTCGGCCGAGAACGGCGGGGTGTGGAGCGAATCCATGTACCGGGGGTGGTTGACCGACGCCGGCTTTGCGAAGATAGAGACGTTCGATCTCGAGACAGGTGAGAGTCAGCTGCTGCTGGCTATACGGCCGCCGGCCGGGACGGGAGACTAAGACTCCATGGAACGCTACTTGCTGCGGGACGATATCTGGTGGGTGGGAGCGATCGATTGGGACGTCCGTGACTTCCACGGCTACGAGACGCCGCGGGGCACCACCTACAACGCGTACCTGATCATGGACGACAAGGTCGCGCTCGTCGACGGCTGCCGTGACGGTTTCGGCCCCGAGATGCTGGCCCGGGTCAGGGGCTGCTGCGGCATCCGGCCGGTCGACTACATGGTCATCAACCACATCGAGCCGGATCATTCCGGAGCCATTCCCTGGCTGCTTGACAACCTGCGGCCGGAGAAAGTGTTCTGCTCCAAGCGGGCCAAGGAGGCGCTCGCCTTCATGATCAGCCCGGAATGGGTGAAGCAGTGGGACCTCCAGGTGGTGGGAACGGGCGACGAGTTATCCCTGGGCCATCGCACCCTGCAGTTCATCGACGCGCCGATGCTGCATTGGCCTGACAGCATGTTCACGTACGTCAAGGAATCCAAGACCCTGCTTCCCAACGACGCCTTCGGCCAGCATCTGGCCCATTCCCGCCGCTTTGCCGACGAGGTGGACCAGGGCGACCTCATGGAAGAGGCGTCCAAGTACTACGCCAACATCCTCATGCCCTTCGGCAGCCCGATCGCCAAGATGATCGACAAGATCGCCGAGATGGGTCTGGAGATCGAAGCCATCGGCCCCAGTCACGGCGCCATCTGGCGGACGCCGGAGGGCATCGCCAAGATCATCGAATCGTACCGGGCGTGGAGCCACTTCGAGGCTCCGGAGCGGGTGGCCCTCTTCTACGACACGATGTGGCATGCAACCGAGCGGATGACCATGGCCATCGAGGACGGGGTGGCGCAGGAGGGCGTGGAGTGCGGTGTCTACCGGCTCACCGCCAACCCTCGGTCGGAAATGGCGCGCCAGGTGCTCCAGTGTAAAGCGTTCCTGGTCGGCTCGCCCACACTCAATCAGGCCATGTTCCCGACTGTAGGCGGGTTTCTCACCTACATCAAAGGCCTCAAGCCAAAGAAGCGCATCGCCGGGTCCTATGGCTCGTACGGCTGGGGCGGAGGCGCCTGCAAGCAGGTGGACGCCGAACTGCGGGCCCTCGGCCTCGACGTGCTCGACCCGCTGGAGTGCCGCTACATGCCGCAGATGGACGACCTGGAAGCCTGCCACGAGCTGGGGCGGACGATCGCCCGGCGGGTCAAGGGCGAGCGGGCCTAGCCCGGTCGTCGACGGCGATGGCCATCAGCGTGCTGGGGATAGCCGGGAGCGCCCGGCGGGCCGGCAACACCGAGACGTTGCTCGACTGGTGCCTCGACGCCGCCAGGGGCGGAGGGGCGGAGGTCACGAAGTTCCGCCTCTGCGACCTGGACCTGCGCGGCTGCCGGGCCTGCGACGCCTGTTTCAAGGACGGAACCTGCATCCAGAAGGACGACATGCACCGGCTCTATCCGCATCTGCGGGAGGCCGACTCCATCGTCATCGCGGCCCCGGTCTACGCGATGGGGATGCCGGGAGTGCCTAAGATCATGATCGACCGCACCCAGCCGTTCTGGGCGCTGCGATACATGCTGGGCACTCCCCTCAAGCGGACGGACGGGCCGGAGAGGCTGGGGGCCTTCTTGAGCTGCTCGGGGACCGATCTGCCCCACGTGTTCGACGGGAGTCAGCGGATCGTCCGCTATCTGTGGCACGTGCTGGGGGTAAGTCCGGTAGGCGAGCTACTGGTGCCCAAGGTGGACGAGCGGGGGGCTATCCTTAAGCATGACGAGGCCCACGCCTCGGCGGAAGATATCGGCCGGCGCCTGGGCCACCCACGAGGAAAGGGGGATATGTGAGTGCTGAAGTCAAGCCTTGTATCAACTGTGGCAAACCTCTGGCCGACCGCGTGGAGGAGGAGGAGCGCACCGGCACGGGCGTCAGCCGCTCGACGGGTGAATGTAGTACGTATCGGGTATGGTCCTGTGTGAACCAGGAATGCGTCCTGTTCAAGACCGACATCTACCGGGAGCAGATGGCCGACCGCACAGATAGGTGAGCTCATGCAGAAACGGCTTCATAGGTCGCGTACGGAGAAGATGATCGCAGGGGTCTGCGGAGGACTGGCCGAGTACTTCGAGGTGGACCCCACCCTCGTCAGGGTGCTATGGGTGCTCATGGTCCTGCTTGCAGGGACCGGAGTCCTGTTGTACATCGTCCTGTGGATCATCATGCCGCTGGACGTGCCGGCTCCTCCGGGACCCCCGGGGCCTCCCTACACCAGCTACTGAGAAGACCGGAAGGTCCGCGCCGCCTGCCGGGCGCCGGCTATGGCGCGACGCCGCAGTGTAGCGCCGCACCCCGCCGGGGCGTGCCCGCTGCCGGTCACCAGCCGCCCCGTCAGTGGGCGTGCGAGTGAGTGTGGGTGACTGAACTGTGCCGGTGGGCGTGTTCGTGGATGAGGTTCACTTCCAGCAGCAACTCGTGTTGCGCCAGCACCTCCTCGGGCGGACCGTCGGCCACCACGACGTGATCCTCGGAAAGGACCACCATGCGGTCGGCCGACTCGGCCGCGGCCGATAGATCGTGCGTAGCGATCACCGCCGTGCGCCCCTCCTTCTTCCACGTCTCGAGCACACCCAGGAGCCACACCTGGCTTCGGGGATCGAGCCCGCTGCTCGGCTCGTCGAGGAGCAGGACCCGCGACTCCATGGTCAGCACCGAGCCGATGGCCAGGCGTTTTTTCTCGCCTCCCGAGAGCGAGTAGGGGGGACGATCGAGTAGCTTGTCGATGCGGAGCTGGGTGGCCACATCGTTCACCCGGCGCTCGACCTCCGCTTCGTCCAAGCCCAGCTGCAAAGGCCCGAACGCCAGCTCGTCCCGGGCGTTGGAACAAAACAGCTGCACGTCGGCTTCCTGGAACACGAAGCCCACCCGGGAGCGGAACTCGCGGCGAAAGGCGAGGTCCTCGAGAGCGTCTTCGGTCAGCGGCGCGCCAAAAGCCTTGACCGAACCGGAAGTGGGGAACGCCAGCCCGTCGATGATCTTGAGCAGCGTCGACTTGCCCGATCCGTTGGCGCCCACGACGGCGACCTGTTCCCCGGGGTTGATGGTCAGACGGATGGAGTCCAGGGCCCGGATGCCCGACCGGTAGTCCAGGCAGACGCCTTCCAACTCGAAGTCCGGGCTCATCGCGCGAGGAGCAACCGGTCGACGAGCACGAGGGCGGCGCAACCTACCGCGCAGAGCGTGAGCCAGGTCCAGTCCCGGGGCGTGGTACGCAGGCGGACGAGAGTGCGGACCGGCCCGGAGTACCCGCGCGCCAGCATGGCGTCGTACACATCGTCGGCCGTCTTCAAGGACTTGCGCACGACGAAGGCCATGCGCTCAGTGACCCATGCCCGTTCTTCCCTGGTGGTTCCCGGGGACACCAGGCGGCTCTCCCGGGCCAGGTGAGTCTGCTCCACGGTGCGGAGCAGAGTGAGGATCTGCTTGTGGGCCATCGCCAGGGTGGCCACGATCACGCCGGGGAGCCGCAGGGCGCTGAGCGCATGGAGCAGCTCAGTCCAGCGCATGGTCCAGATCACGAGGAGGCAGAACCCCGAGGCCGCGACCACCCTGAGGACGAGTGTGGCCGCTCCCATCAGGCCCGGCTCGGTGAGAGACACGGCGCCCAGCGGCACCAGCACCTTCCCCGGAGTGATGTAGGCGGTGGCCGACGGCAGCGCGAGGAGCAGGGCGAGGAGGCCGGCGGACGACCAGACCTTGCGGGCGAAGGAGGCTGCGCTCGCCTGGGAAGCCGCAGCCAGGGCCGGCCCGGCGCAGACGAGCAGGAGAAGCGTCCATACCGAGTGCACCAGGCTTGCCGTCACCGCCAGAAGGAGGATGCTCGCCAGCTTCACCCGAGCGTCGAGGCGTTGCAGCAGGCCCGGCCGGCCGGCGAGTTCCTCGTTCTCGAAGACTTCGGAAATGGCCCGGTTGAGGGAATCGGCCGTCCTCCGGGCGAGCGATCTGCGCCTGCGTCTCCGGCCGGGCGCGGCGGGAGCGATGTCCCCCTGACAGTTGAGGGCAGGAAAGCTCATGCTGCTGGAGGGGGAACCGTGGGCCTGCCGGAGGCCTCAGCCGCGCCGTTGCTCCTGCGCCCCAGAACCGCTGCCAGTCCCCAGGCGATGCCCGCGCACAGCAGCACGCCGACTATCCCCGCGATGAGGTAGCCAAGCAGATCGTTGCTCATCCCGGGGGTCAGGTAGCCCGGCATGGCCGCCTTCCACAGGGCGCCCAGCTTCTCGAAGTTCCCCGGCATGTAGCCGACCATCGACTTGACCTGCCCACCGCTCCACTCGCCCCAGCCCGTACCGGGTGCGAGGGCGCCGAGAGGCACGAGCACGACGAGCACCCCAAGGCCGGCCCACAGCCAGCGCAGAGGCTTGGCGGCAGGTTTCGCGGCGAGGAGCGCCGCGTCCGATCTCGCCAGCACTCTCACCACGCCCATCGTTACGATGGCTTCGACCCACCCGAAGAACAGCAGATACTCCAGGGCCATCGCCGGGACCGCGACGCGGAGGGGGTAGGGGGCGTAGAGAGCGTGTCCGCCGGCCGTGTGGGCGATGTAGGGCTGGATGCCGAACTCGATCCCCGCGCAGACGGCTGCGGCGACGATGGCCACGTAGGCGGCGACCCCCGCGGACATCGTGCGCCGGGACGCGGAGGGCCCGTCGCCCGAGAGCAGACGGTAGAGGTAGAAGCCGACGAAGGGCAGGATGACTGCCATGTTGAGGCAGTTGGCCCCGAGGGCCGTGATGCCTCCGTCCCCGAAGACCAGCGCTTGGATCACGAGAGCCACCGAGATGGAGATGCAGGCGGCCCAGGGCCCGAGGATGATCGCGATGAGTGTGCCCCCGATCGCATGCCCGGTGGAGCCGCCGATCACCGGCACGTTGAACATCATGATGATGAACGCGAAGGCCGCTCCCAGGGCCATGAGAGGGATCTGCTTGGTCTTGAGCGACTTCTTGACCTTGCGGGCCGCCACCACCCAGATGGGGATGATGGCTATGTCGAGCACCACGTAGGTCTGAGGGCTCAGATACCCGTCGGGGATGTGCATCGCCGGCCTCCGCGGGCTTAGGCGCCGGGGGTCGCGGCGGCGCAGGCCGCGCACCGGCCGAAGATGGTCAACTGCTTGGCGGTGAAGCCCTGGCCGGCGACCAAGGTCTGGTGCAGGTCTCCCAGGTCTTCATCGTGCACGTGGGTCACCCGGCCGCAGGTCTCGCAGACCAGGTGGTGGTGGGGCACTTCTTCTTCCACTTCGAAGAAGCGGCGGGCCGGGCCCAGGTGGGTCTCTCGGACCAGGTCGAGCTCCACCAGCAGCTCCAGCGTGCGGTACACCGTGGAGATGTTGACGTTCGGGAACTGCTTCTGCACCTGGGCACATACTTCTTCGGCACTCATATGCCCGTCTTGTCCCCGGAGAACGTCCCAGACGAGCGTTCGCTGGGGAGTGAGGCGATAGCCGAGGTCGTGGAGGGTCTGGGTGGCGTGATGAGTCATCTTATTGCGAATCTATTGCAATAGCGTACCGTTTGTCAACGTTGAAAAGTGGTAACCACGGACGTGCCCGTGGATGCGGGCGCTGCCGTCTGCTAGTGTTCGAGGCGCAGCTGCCCGCGGCGAGCGGGCGCCGAACTAGGCTCGGCGGCCGCGTTTGGGAGGAGGTGATGGCCATGACAGACACCACGAAAGGTGAGGGAGCCTGGGGAGAGATCCCGAGGCTGACCACGCTGTCCCACGGATCCGGCTGAGCCTGCAAGCTCGGCCCCAAGGACTTGGGGCAGGTCATGGCTATGCTGCCGCCCGTCGACGATCCGGCGCTGCTCGTGGGCTCCGACACGCTCGATGACGCGGCTGTCTACCGCCTGAACGACGAGATCGCTCTGGTGCAGACGGTGGACTTCTTCACGCCCGTGGTGGACGATCCGTTCGACTTCGGCCGCATCGCCGCCGCCAACGCCTTTTCGGATGTCTACGCGATGGGGGCGAAGCCGCTCACGGCGCTCAACATCGTTTCGTTCCCGTCCGGCGTGCTGCCGCTCGAGTATCTAGGCCGCATCCTGCAGGGCGGGGCGGAGACCGCCCGCCTGGCGTCGGCCACCATCGTCGGCGGCCACACCATCGACGACCCGGAGCCCAAGTACGGACTGGCGGTCACCGGTCTGGTGAAGCCGGGTGACGAGATGACAAACGCCGCGGCCAAGCCGGGGGACCTGCTGGTGCTCACCAAGCCGCTGGGCACGGGCATCATCGCCACGGCTATCAAGCAGGGCAAGGCGGCGGCGGAGGTCATCGCCGCAGCCACCGAGTCGATGGCCCATCTAAACCGGGCCGGCTCGGAGGTGGCGCGGCAGGCGGGCGTGCGGGCGTTGACCGACATCACGGGCTTCGGACTGCTGGGCCACCTCAGCGAGTTGTGCCGGGCGAGCGGCGTGTCCGTGGAACTATGGTTCGACGCCTTGCCGCTCTTACCGGGCGCGGCGGAGTTGGTGCGCCAGGGCGTGGCTCCGGGTGGCACCCGCCGGAACCTCGAGTTCGTGGAGCCGTGGACGGTGTTCGCTGCCGAGCTGGAGCCCTGGCAGCGTCTGCTCTGCGCCGACGCGCAGACGTCCGGCGGTCTGTTGCTGTGCGTGCCGCCCGAGCAGGTCGAAGCAGCGGTGGCCGCTCTTCAGCGGCGGGGTACGCCTGCGGCAGCGGTCATCGGGCGGGTGGGCGTCGCGGGCGACGTGATGATGCGGGTGGCGGCCGGGCGCGACGGCAGCCTGATAGCAGCCTGCTAGTCCGGGAGGTTCACCGGAAGGGTAACTTCGGTGCCCCCGGCGGGCAGGCGCTTGAACGTGACTTCGTCCAGGCGGGCCGTCTTGGGTTTGACGCGTGTCGGCCGCCGGAGATCGGCGGAGGTGTCGCAAGCGGTCACGACGTAGCGGGTTGCGCTACCGCCGATCCGGCTTCGTCAAGGTCGGCGAACACGCGGAAGTTGGGATCCACCAGGAGTCCCACGATCTCGAGCAGGCGCCGGACATTCGAGTTCGGACCGACGGCGCCGAGCCAGCCGCGATCGCGCAGCCGGCGCACACCGGAAAGGAGCACCGAGAGACCCCCGCTGTCGATGTATGTGACGTCGCGGAGGTCGAGCAGGACCACCACGCTACCGTCGTCGAGTGCGCTGCTGAGAGCTGCTTCCACTGAGCCGCAGTTATTGTGATCGATGTCTCCGTGAGCCTCGACTAGCGGTGTGTCCGCGATCTGGGAAACCCTCACATCCATGGCCACCTTCTCGATGTCGCTTGAACGTCGACCTACGCCTGACTACCTGACGAGTGTACAACACCGGGGCTGGAAGGGGACCAGCGCAACACCGGTTGTCGGGCCGCCCGCGCCTCGTCTGGGCGGCGCACCGGCGTGGTGTGGGGCGCGGTCCGCACCATCTCCGGATCCTCCGTCAGCTCCCGCTGTATCTGCTTCATGACTTCAACAAATCGGTCGAGCGTAGACACGTCCTCCGTCTCCGTGGGCTCGATCATGAGCGCTTCGTGCACGATGAGCGGGAAGTAGACGGTGGGCGCGTGCATCCCGAAGTCGAGGATGCGCTTGCCGATGTCGTGGGCAGCTCCCGAGCCGTACTCGGACGCGGTGAGGACGAACTCGTGCAAGGACGGGCCGTCGTAGGGGAGGGGGAAGAGGCTCTGCAACCGCGCCCGGAGGTAGTTGGCGTTCAGCACGGCATCCTCACTGGCCTGCGCGAGGCCGTACGCGCCCATGCTGAGCAGATAGCAGTAGGCGCGGATCAGCACGCCGATGTTTCCGTAGAAGCCCTTCATCCGTCCGATGCTCCGCGGGCGGTCGTAGTCCAGGCGGTAGGTGCCGTCGGCAGAGCGGGTCACCAGCGGTAGCGGAAGGTACGGCTCCAGGCGCTCGGACACGGCCACCGGTCCGGCGCCCGGGCCGCCACCGCCGTGCGGCGTGGAGAAGGTCTTGTGCAGGTTGAGGTGCATGACGTCCATGCCCATGTCTCCGGGCCGGGCCTTGCCCATGATGGCGTTCAGGTTGGCGCCGTCGTAATAGCAGAGGGCGCCGGCTTCGTGGACCAGCCGGGAGATCTCGAGGACGTCCTCCTCGAACAGGCCCAGGGTGTTGGGGTTGGTGAGCATCACCGCGGCCGTGCGCTCGGAGAGGTGGGCACGCAGGGTCTCTTGGTCCACTATGCCGCGGGGCGAACTGGGGATCTCCACGACGTTGTAGCCGCCCATGGTGGCTGAGGCCAGGTTGGTGCCGTGGGCCGAGTCGGGGACGATGACGGTGTCGCGCGCGGTACCGCCGTGCTCGCGGTGATAGGCCTTGATCATCAGGATGCCCGCGAGTTCGCCCTGGGCGCCGGCGGCGGGCTGCAGGCTGGCCCGGTGCATGCCGGTCACGACCAGCAGTCCCCGTTCCAGCTCGTGTATCAGCTCCAGGATCCCTTGGACGTCTTCCTCCGGCTGGTAGGGGTGGAGATAGGCGAAGCCCGGCAGTGCCGCCACCTCGTCGTTGACCTTGGGGTTGTACTTCATCGTGCACGACCCCAGGGGATAGAACCCCGTGTCAACGCAGTGATTGAGGTGGGCGAGCCGGGTGTAGTGCCGCACCACCTGGGACTCCGCCACGCTCGGCAGCGTGGGAGGACTGCAGCGGAGGGCGACGCCGGGGAGCAGGTCCACGATGTCGGTCTCGGGCACCCCGGCCGGCGGCAGGTCGACTCCGCCGCGGCCCGAGACGCTGTGGGCGAAGATAGGGGGCTCGAGAGGGGCCGGCATCACGGCGCCACCCTCTCTGGGTCGTCGCACCAACCGGCCGGCCGGTTGCCGAGCACGGCTCCGGCGGCTTGGATGTAGGCTTCGAGGGCCTCCGGCGGGTTGAGTTCGGTGACGGCCACCAAGAGTGCCGTCTCGGCGATCTGCGCGGCGCGCTCGTTCATGGTCTGCCCCCGCCAGAGCCGCTCCACCGGCACTCCCGGGTCGACCCCGTGGGCTCGCATGGCAGCGCGGAACTCCCGGGCCGGGTAGGGCAGGAGGATCCCGAACTCGTTGAAGAAAGGGCCGTCCGCCAGGGGCCGCACGCCCGGCAGCGCGCATAGGCGGGAGTGCAGGTGATGGGCGCGGCGCAGGCACAAGGCCGCTCGGTCTTGAAGCCCCTTGGGGCCGAGCAGCGCCAGGTGGATGGTAGCGGCCAGTGCGCTGAGCGCCTGATTGGAGCAGATGTTGGAGGTCGCTCTCGCCCTGCGGATGTGCTGCTCGCGGGCCTGAAGCGTGAGGGTGTAGCACACCCGGCCGTCTTCATCGACGGTCTGGCTCACCAGACGGCCGGGGATCTGACGCAGGTGCTCCTTGCGGCAGGCCAGGAACCCCACCGAAGGCCCGCCGAACGACGGGGGACAGCCGAACACTTGGGCGTCGCCCACCACGATGTCGGCTCCGAGGGCCCCAGGCGCCTCGAGCAGCCCCAGAGGGGCGGGGTTCACCGACACTACGAGCAGCGCGCCGGCGGCGTGGGCCGCTTCGGCAAGTGGCGCCAGGTCCTCGATGATCCCCAGGTAGTTGGGCTGCTGCACCAGGAGGGCGCCGGTCCCAGGCGGTAGCTCCGGAGTCCCGGCTGCCCCGGCAGCGGCAGCCCTTCCGGGGACAACGGTGGTGCCGGGGCCTGGGTCCAAGGGCAGCTCGTGGATGGCGAACTCCGGCCCGCTCGCGTACGTGGCCAGCACCTGCCGGTGCTCGGGATGGACTCCGGCCGAGACGACGATGGACTCGCTGCGGGTGGCCCGCAGGGCCATGAAGGCGCCCTCTGCCAGCGCCGAAGCCCCGTCGTAGAGGGAGGCGTTGCTCACGTCCATGCCGGTCAGCTCGCAGATGCAGGTCTGGAACTCGAAGATGTGCTCCAGCGTTCCCTGGCTCACCTCGGGCTGGTAGGGAGTGTACGCGGTGGCGAACTCACCGCGGGAGACGAGCGCACGCACCGCCGCCGGGACGAAGTGCCGGTAGGAGCCGGCGCCCAAGAAACAGCGGGGGCCGGGGAGCCGGTCCCGGGCGGCGAGAGCGTCGACGCGGAAGCGCAGCTCTTGCTCGCTCAGCCCATCGGGGCAGGGAGACGGCGTGACTGTGCGCAGTTGTTCCGGGATCTGGGTGAACAAGTCCTCCACGCTGGAGATCCCGATGGTCTCCAGCATGTGCCGCCGGTCGTGGTCGCTGTGAACGGTGTAAGGCATCAGGGTTTCATAGTAGCCTGCTCACACTTTCCTCACATGTCCCCCCGATACTGAATTTGTAGCTTGATCCCGCTGTTACGCGAAAGGCCATGGAGGTACCGCGATGAAGTGGATATGGAAACGCAGATGGATCGTGATCCCGCTGGCTGTGGCCATCGTGCTCGCGGCCGGCGGTGTGGGAGCGGTGGCCCTGGCTTCCCCGGGCAGCAGCGGTGCCGACGCCGCGCTTGCCGCCGCGACGACGTCCACGACGGTCCAGGGGACGGGCGGCATCAGCGGCGACCTGAGCCAGGTCGTGGGCGCGCTGGGCCAGAGCCGGGCCAAACTGCAGCAGCGGCTCGAGCAGCTCAGGCAGCGTTGGGCGAAGGCTCGCTCCACGATGAGCCCCGGTGACCAGGCGACGTTCGATCAACTGCTGCAGAGTGCCAAGGATCAGCGTCAGGCCCTGAAGGACGCCCGGCAGAACTTGGTGCAGACGCTCAAGCAGATGCGCGACCTGGTCAAGAAGTATCAGCCGGCCACGACCACCACGACGTAACCGCCTGCAAACTAAGTACAATGACGGCACGCGGCCGGGCCCTGCGTCAGCGGGGCCCGGCGCGCATGGTAGGTCGGGCGACCAGGGCGAGAAAGGGCCGGGACACATGCCTGGACGCGAGGGAGCGGCGCGCCGCAGCGTCGTGGTGATCGAGGATGATCCTTCCATCTGCGAGCTGCTGCAGCTCTACCTCAGCCGCGAGCAGTACCTGGTCCGGAAGGCCGGTACCGGCGTGGAGGGCATCGACCTCGTGAAGAGCGCGGTGCCCTCGCTGGTCATCCTCGATCTCATGCTGCCGGACCTCTCGGGCTTCGACGTGCTCAAAACGGTGCGGACCTTCTCCAAAGTCCCCGTGATCGTGCTCACCGCCCGCGACGCCGACCAAGACAAGATCCTCGGCCTAGAACTGGGGGCCGACGACTACATGGTGAAGCCCTTCAGCCCCGGCGAACTGGTGGCGCGGGCCCGCGCGGTGCTCCGCCGCACGGGTGAACCGGGCGACGGCGAAGCGGCTCCCCAAGTGCTGGGCGGTATCACCCTGGTGCCCGACGAGCGTACCGTGCGGGTGGACGGTGCGGTGCTCGAATTGACGCCCAAGGAGTTCGAGCTGTTGCACTACCTGTTGCTCAACCGGGGCCTCGCGCTCACCCGCGAGCGCCTGCTCGACCAGGTGTGGGGCTACAGCACCTATGGCGACCCGCGGACGGTGGACGTGCATGTGGGCCAGTTGCGCAAGAAGCTGGGACCGTGGGCCCGGGTGATACAGACGGTGTGGGGCCTGGGCTACCGGGTGGACCCGGAGGCGGCCTCGTGAGCCGTCCGTCCATCCGCTGGCGGCTTATCGCCGCGTTGGCAGGAGTCTCTTTGTTCGCGGTCGCGGTCGTGGGGGTGGTGTTCTACATCTTCCTGGCCGGCTACGTGGTGGAAAAGGAGCAGGCCGAACTGCTGAGCCAAGCGCAGGCTTCCGCCGAGCAGATCCAGAACTTCGGCGACCTCATACCGGCCGGCACCATCCGGGCCCGGGCGGCCGACCTGCTGCTGCGGACGGGCCTTCGGGGATTGCCGGCCGGCGCCGGGATGGTGCTGTTCAGCGGCGACCAGGTGGCCGCCAGGGCGGGCATCCTGCCTGTCCGCCCGGTCAATGTGGAGAGGCTCCGCACAGTGGCCGCACAGGCGAGCGCCGGCGGGCCGGCAAGCGGTGTGGCCACGTCGGTGCTCGGCACGGGCCTCCGGGGCGTCGATCTGCTCTACGCCGCGGTCCCCGTCACTCTCAGCGACGGGGGGCAGGGTCTGCTGGTGGCCACCTTGCCGCGTGCCGACGCCCTGGCCGCTAGAGGTGAGCTGCGGCGGGTGCTCTTGCTGGCCGCCATCATCGCCATCGTCGTGGCCATCGCGGTGGGGTTCGGCCTCGCCGCCTGGCTGGTGCGGCCGCTCCGGCGGCTCTCCGTCTCGGCGCGGGGGCTGGCGGCTGGACACTTCGAGGCGCCAGTGACAGGTTCGTACCCGGGGGAGGTGCAGGATCTCGCCGACAGCTTGGAGACCACCCGGGCCGAGGTGCGGCGCAGCCAGGAGTCGCTGCGGGGATTCGTGGCGTCGGCGGCCCACGAGCTGCGCACGCCGATGACCTCCATCCAGGGCTTCTCCCAGGCGCTCCTCGACGGCACGGCGGAAGACCCCGAGATCCGAAAGATGGCCACCGCGGCCATCGCCCGGGAGTCGGCCCGTCTGCAGAAGACCCTCGACGCGCTCCTCACGCTTTCGCGTTACGACTCCCGTGAGTTCCACCCCAGCATGACGCCGGTGGCCGTCGACCGCTTGGTGCAGGAGGAGGTGGACCGCTTGGTGGAGGCCGGGTGGACCGCACGCGATCGGGTCACGGTGAGCGTGCAGCCGAACGCGACGGCCGTCACCGACGGGGACATGCTCCGCCAGGTGGTCGGCAACCTTCTGCGGAACGCGGTGCAGTATGGGGGAGGTCAACCCATTGGCGTGTGGGTGAGGGAGGACACTGGCAGCCGTGAGGACGGCCATCTGTATGTGGACGTGGTCAATGGAGGGGCGCCGATCGCCGCCGAGGACCGGCAGAAGCTGTTCAAGCGTTTTTACAGGGGCAAGGCGGCTCGCTCGACCGATGGGCTGGGTCTGGGACTGGCTCTTTGCCGGGAGATCTGCGAGCTCTTGGGAGCCCGGATAGACCTCGTGGGAGAGGGCCCGGCCACCTGTTTCCGGGTGTCCATACCGAAGAACGCCGGGGGTCGTGTGCTACCATAACGAGACCTTCGACCACCGAGCTAACCAGAGGCGCGCGTGCGAATCACGTTCATCGAACCTGCGGCTCCAGGTTTTCACGTATATAGTTTCGTAAAGCAGATGCGTCTAGGCCTGCCGCTTCTCGGAGCCATTCTGAAAGAGCGCGGCCACGAGATCAAGATCTACGCAGAGGCTCTGAACGAGGTCGACTGGGACGAGGTGCTCTCGGCCGACCTGGTCGGAATCTCCACCACCACGTCCACCACCGTCCGGGCCTATCGCTATGCCCAGCGCGTGCGCGATGCCGGCGTGCCGGTGGTCATGGGCGGTCCTCATGTGACCTTCATGGCGAGCGAAGCCCTGGATTTCTGTGACTACGTGGTCCGCAACGAGGGCGAAGAGGCCATCGTCGAGCTCGTCGACTATCTTCAGGGCAAAGGCGCGATCGAGACCATCAAGGGTCTCTCATACCGAAACGCTGAAGGCCAGATCGTCAACAACGAGGACCGGCCGCTGCTCACCGACCTTTCGAACCTGCCCTGGCCCGATTTGAGCCTCGTGGTGGGAGGGGAGAAGATCCACCCGGCCCCGGTGCTCGCCTCGCGGGGCTGCCCGTTCGACTGCGAGTTCTGCTCTGTAGTCATGATGTTCGGCCGCCGAGTGCGGGTCGTGGATGCAGAAGAGGTGGTGAAGGAGCTCAAGCGGCTTCAGCCTCGCAAGGTCTTCTTCTACGACGACAACTTCTTCATAAGCAAGCGCAGGGGCAAAGAACTCCTGAAGCTCATGGCCAAAGAGAAGTTCACCTTTCCGTTCTTCGCCCAGATCCGCGTGGATTCCGTATGCAAGAACGGCGTAGTGGACCACGAGCTGCTCGACCTCATGTGGGAAGCCGGCTGCCGCATCGTCTATCTGGGCCTGGAGTCCGCCAACCCGGAGACTCTGAAGGCCTACCACAAGGAGTCGAGCATCGACGACATGGTCGGCGGCTTGGACGCGCTGCACAAGCGCGGCATCCACACGCACGGCATGTTCGCCTTCGGCGCGGACTCGGATACGGTGGAGTCGCTCTACAGCACGGCCGATTTCGCTTCCCAGAACGGGCTGAACTCCGTCCAGTTCCTGGCGCTCACTCCGCTGCCCGGTACGCGGCAGACCGCCCAGTTCGAGGCGGAAGGCCGCATCTTCACCCGGAACTGGAGCCTCTACGACGGCCACCATGTGGTGTTCTGGCCCAAGAACATGACCCCGTACGAGCTGCAGGTAGTCACCCTCGACGCCCACAAGCGTTTCTACAGGCCCAGGCGCATCTTCTCGATGCATCCGAGCACCCCGCGCTACCCCAAGCATCAGGTGCAGGGCTATCTGTTGGCTCACGCTTGGGAGCATGTGCCTGAGAACCGGGCGTTCATGCGGGAGCTCAGGGAGTTTTCGGAAAAACATCAGCCTCCGGTGCCCGGTGAGGACGCTTTTAGGGCTACGACGGTCAATTCGTCGCTCGGTCCTGGGCTGGAGACGCCGACCCCGTAGAAAGCCTCGTGGAGCGGGTCCTCGCACAGAGGATTTTTTCTACCCTGTCCGAAAAGATACCTGGGGCATATCCGTTTCGCATTTACCCGGGAGGGGGATGACCTTTGGCCAAGGTCTTGGCCTTTGCAAACCAGAAGGGTGGCGTCGCCAAGACGACCACGACGCTCAACCTGGGCGTCGCCTTCCAAGAGATGGGATACAAGGTCCTCGCGGTCGACATGGACCCGCAGGGCAATCTCACCATGAGCCTCGGCCTGGACCCCGATACCCTTCGCCCGAGCATCTACGACGTGCTGGTCAACGGCGTCAGCATCGAGGAAGCGCTCCACCGCCGGGAGCTCGACATCGTGGTGTCGAGCATCGACCTGGCGGCGGCGGAGATCGCTCTCAGTTCGCTGATCGGGCGGGAGCGCGCGCTCAGCAAGGCGCTGATGGCCGTTCAGGACCGCTACGACTTCATCGTCATCGATACGCCGCCCTCGTTGGGGCTGCTCACCATAAACGCGCTCACCGCTGCGGACGCGGTGATCGTCCCCGTACAGTGCGAGTATCTTTCTCTGCGCGGCTTGGCCCAGCTTGAGAAGACCCTCGAATTGGTGAGGGACAATCTCAACCCCCGGGTGCATATCGCGGGAATCGTCCCCACAATGTACGATTCTCGTACGGTCCACGGAAAGGAGGCCGTCGAGGTGCTCAGGCAGAACTTCGGGGACCTGGTCTTCTCTACGCCTATCCGTAAGACCATCAAGTTCGCCGAAGCGCCGGTGAAAGGGGAGTCGGTACTCAAGTACGCCCCGGAGAGCCAGGCGGCCGAAGCATACCGGCAGCTCGCGAGAGAGGTGCTCAATGGAAAAAAGATCTAGCATGAAAGACAGCGGCCTGAGCTTCCTGTTCCGGGCCGGCGAGGGCGCTCCCGAGGAAGACAAGGCCCAGGAGCCGGAGACCGACTCGCGCCGCACTCTCATCCAGCCGTCCCGCACGTTCCCGGCCGTCATCCGGGTCGTCGGCGTAGGCGGGGCGGGGACCAACGCCATCAACCGCATGCTCGAGGCGGGCCTCGACGGCGTGGAGTTTATCGCCGTCAACACCGACGCGCAGGCGCTGGCCATGTGCGAGGCCGACCACAAGCTGCGCATAGGCCGCGAACTGACCAAGGGCCTGGGCGGCGGGGCCGACCCGCGCGTGGGCCGCGAGGCGGCCATTGCTGCATACGACGAGATCAAGACCATGCTCAAGGGCAGCGATATGGTGTTCATCACCGCCGGTGAGGGCGGCGGCACCGGGACCGGCGCCGCGCCGGTCGTGGCCGAGATCGCCAAGTCCATCGGTGCCCTCACCATCGGGGTGGTGTCGCGGCCGTTCGCGTTCGAAGGCAGGCGGCGCGGGCTGCAGGCCCTCGACGGCGTGCGCATGTTGCGGCAGAAGGCCGACACCGTGATCGTGGTGCCCAACGACAAGCTGCTGCTGGTCGCCGACCGGGGCACCTCCATGCTCGACGCTCTCAAGCTCGCGGACGACGTGCTGCGCCAGGGCGTGCAGGGCATCTGCGACTTGGTGACGGTGCCCGGGCTCATCAACCTGGACCTCGCCGACGTGCGCACCATCATGACCGGAGCCGGCACCGCCCATATGGGCATCGGCCGGGCGCGGGGTGACGGCCGTTCGCAGAGAGCTGCCGAGATGGCCATCAACTCCTCGCTGCTCGAGACCTCCATCGACGGGGCGCGGGGCATCCTGCTGAACATCAGCGGCGGCTCCGACCTCTCGCTCTACGAGGTCAACGAGGTCGCTGAGATCATCAACTCGGCCGCCGACCCCGAAGCCAACATCATCTTCGGTGCGGTAGTGGACGAGAACCTGGGCGACACCATCTGGGTGACCGTCGTGGCTGCAGGCTTCGACGCCACCTCCGAAGAGCCCGCCGAAGACGAGAGCGCAGCCGGTCGTCAGGCAGCGGATCCGGCTGCCTCCGCTCCCGATCAGGCAGCTCAGCCGGCGCCGCAGGCAGCCCGCCCAGCGCCTAGCGCAGGCGTCCTGTCGCGGGAAGATGCCCGCGAGTTCACCAAGGGTGTGGTGGACGCTGCTCCGGCTCCAGCGCGGCCGCGTGAAGATGAACCGCGCCGCCAGGATGAAGGCCGCGGCAAGGGTGATGACGGCGATCTCGAGGTGCCGTCCTTCCTGAAATAGGGGGCGAGAAGCGGCGCCGAGGCGCAGCCCGGCGGGGTTCAGTCTGCTGCGGCCCCTGAGGTGAGGTCCCGCTCGAAGTACAGACTGGTCTTTTCCTGCATCCCCAGGCTGCGGTAGAAGGCGTGCCCCGCCAGATTCCAGTATTCGGCCAGAAGGAACAGCCGGGCGCAGCAGTGCGCCCGAGCGATCCGCTCTGCTTCGGCGATGAGGCCCTGCCCGACGGCAGTGCGCCGGTAGTCCTCGGTGACGATGACGTCCTGCAGTTCGCAGACGGGGGCAGCCGACCAGGTGCTGATGGTGAAGATGAGGGCGCACATGCCTAGGATGCGGCCGGGCGCCGCGGCAGCTGGCGCGGCCGCGCCCACAGACGACGTCTCCGTGCCCGCGGCAGCTCCGTCCTCGCCGGCGTGGTCTGACTGGTCACTCTCAGCCAGCAGGAAACAATGGTCCTTCGCTGCGATAATGCTCGAGACGACGGCGGATAGGCGTTGCCGCCCTGGCGGTACGACGCCGTGGTGCTGCATGATCTCCTCGAGGAGCGACAGCACGGCAGGCGCGTCGGCCTTGGTGGCTAGGCGATAGACGATCATGAGGCGAGGG
>Ga0182021_10002232_pt1 | contig 22578 bp, 22 predicted proteins | sample 612E3MmetaG_FD_120493 | JGI IMG/M metagenome (GOLD analysis project Ga0182021, IMG submission 120493) | Permafrost microbial communities from Stordalen Mire, Sweden - 612E3M metaG (Illumina Assembly) | ecosystem: Environmental > Terrestrial > Soil > Wetlands > Permafrost | place: Sweden... | reverse complement strand
TGCTGCGGGCCCTGTCCGCTTTCTCGCTCCTCAGTCAGATACGTCCAGTATCTTCCCTCGTCGCTCGTCGCGGCCAGGGCTCCTCGCGACGCGCCGGCTCGGTCAGAATTTCAATCAGTAGTGCTAGTCTCGACTAGATCTGGCCAGGCGAAGCCTTGTGGGCTCGCAAACCGCGCTGGGTTTGACGGGGCGGGCCTTGTTTCGCGGTCTAGCCGTGCCGATGTCTCTAGGCTGCATGTACACATGGGGTGACGTCTGTTTGAAGAGATGGCTCCTGGCCCTATTGATATTGGTCTGCCCGGCGTGTCGACCGCTCTCGCAACCCAAGTCTGAAGGCTGCTTCAGCGGTGATGGGGACACGCTTTCGGCAGGCGACGCCGGCGTGGAAGGCGAGACAGCCACTCCCTCGGAGACGGTGGTGGACGCTGCGACAGAGGCTGAGACCGGAGACGCAACCAGCCCGAGCCCGGACGCGACGATCGGCCTGGACGGCGAAACTGGGATCGGCGTCTCCGTGGATGCCGCAGCCGATCCCGACACAAGCACGAACGCATCCCCAGGAACCGACTTGCGACCAGGAGACCGAACCAGCGACCCTACCAACACGTCGACCGACACCGACGCGGCCACGCCTTTGGGCACGGGCAGCCAGACCGCAACCGAGAGCCAGTCCAGCACCGAAAGCCAGATACTTACCGCCACGAGCACCCCGAGCGGCACGGCCACGCACTCGGCTACGGGCACCGGCACAGTCAGCCAGACCGGCACCAGCACGTCGACCGTCACAAGCACCAGCACAGTCAGCCACACCGCTACCAGCACGTCGACCGTCACGAGCACTCCCTTTGGCACGGGCACCGGCACAGTCAGCCACACCGCTACCAGCACGTCGACCGTCACGAGCACTCCCTCTGGCACCGGCACAGTCAGCCAGACCGGCACCAGCACGTCGACCATCACGAGCACTCCCTCTGGCACCGGCACAGCCAGCCAGACCGCCACCAGCACGTCGACCGTCACGGGCACTCCCTCTGGCACCAGCACGTCGACCGGCACCAGCACGTCGACCGCCACGAGCACTCCCTCTGGCACCGGCACGGCCAGCCAGACCGCCACCACCTCATCCAGTGCGACCGGCACCGGCAGCGCCTCGCTGACTGGAACGCAGACGGCCACCGCAAGCGGGTCGATTCCGGTGAGCAGCGTGACTCTCAACAAGACGACGAGCCAGATCTCGGCGGGCCACACCGACGAACTCGTCGCAACCGTCCTGCCGGCCAACGCTACCAACCGAGCCGTAGCCTGGACCACCAGCAATGCAAGCGTGGCGACCGTTTCAAGCTCGGGTCTGGTCAGCGCCATCGCCGCTGGCGCGGCCACGATCACGGTCACAACCGCCGACGGTGGCAAGACAGCGACATGTGCCGTCACCGTCGTCGTCTCGGTGACCGGGGTGACCTTGAGCCCATCAACGGCAACGATCGGCATCGGCCAGACTGTCACCCTGACCGCAGTGGTTGTCCCTTCGAACGCAACCAATCAAAGCCTGACCTGGTCCAGCAGCAACGCAACCGTAGCCACGATTCTGGCCACCGGCGCCTCCGCTGTGGTCAGCGCCGCCGCATCGGGCAGCGCCACGATTACCGTGTCCACCCAGGAGGGCAACAAGACCGCCACCTGCACCATCACGGTGGCCACGTCCGCCCGGTGGGTTCAGACCCCGACCAGTGCCAGTGCCGCATCGAATTTCGCGTCGGTGGCGGTGGACAGCAGCGGCAATATCTATGCAGCGGGTTCCATCAAGGGCACCGGTTTGTTCGTCTTCGGCGACTCGGCGAGTGCAGCCGGGGCTTGCAGCAGCATGAACGTGCTGCTGGTAAAATACGACTCGACGGGAACGGCAAAGTGGGCCCGCACGGTAGCTGTCGGGGAAGGAGCTTCCGCCTTCACCGGGGTGGCCACAGATGCGTCGGGCAATATCTTTGCCGTTGGCACTATCACCGGATCGGCTTCCTACGACTTCGGCGGTTCAGTAGAGGCCACGTCGCCCTACGCCTTTGGCACCAGCCTTGTGCTGGTGAAGTACGATGCCAGCGGCACGGCGAAGTGGACGCGTACCGTGGCCGTCGGTCCAGGTGCTTCGTCGTACGCTGCAGTTGCCATCGACCCGTCAGGAAACCTGTACGCGGTTGGCACCATCCTTGGCGATTCTCAGTACGGACTCGGTGACGGGAAGACCGTGGCTGGGACGGCCACCAGCGGCAAGAATGCCTTGCTCGTGAAGTACAGCGCAGACGGGGCAACGCAGTGGGCACGAAGCACACAAAGCGGTAGCGGTGAGTCGGGCTTCATGGCGATCGCGCTGGACGGCGCCGGCGATCCATACGTAGCCGGCCGCGTGGCGGGAACCCTCGCTGTCGGCCTTGGCAACGCAGTCACGGCCACCGGGACCGGCAGCTTGAATGCGTTGCTGGTGAAGTACAATGCGGGCGGAACCGCTCAATGGGCGCGCACCTCGTTCAGCGGTGGCAACAGCTCGGACCTCACCGCCGTGGCCGCAAGCGGCACGGACAGCGTCTATGTCGCCGGCTCGATCAATGGCCACACCGCCAACGCCTTCGGCGCCGGCGTGAACGTCGCCGGGGCCTATGCGACGGGCTTCAACGTCCTCGTTCTCAAGTACGATTCCAGCGGGACCGCGCAATGGGGGCAGTCCGTGGCCAGCGCCAGCGGGCTGTCGCGCTTCGCATCGCTGGCCTTGGATCAAGCGGGCCACCTCTATGCGGCAGGGTTTCTGGCCGGCCCGGGCTCATACGATTTGGGCAACTCGATCGTGGCCACGACCGCGTCCAATGGGAACGAAGTCCTGATGGCGAGTTATGACTTGGCAGGAATGTGTCACGGGGCGCAGACTGCCACGACCGGGTCCAGTGCTTCCGGATTCTCGGCCTTGGCCCCAGACAGCGCGTCCAACATCTACGCGGCGGGCACCATCAATGGTGCCGACGCAGTCGATTTCGGAAATTCGATATCAGCCACCGGTGCGTACCCCGGTGGGAACAACGCCGTTCTGGTGAAGTACCGATAGCCGGGCCATCCGCGCGGATGGGGTCCAAGCGTGGGCCTCTGCCCTAGAGCGCCAACGTCATGGGTCCAAATTGGGTTGGGAGATTGCGCGTGCGCGCGCGCGTGTGCGATAACCTGCTTTCGTGTCCAAGACAGTCGCCCTCGACACCGAAGAGACGCCCGCACTCCCGCAGGTCAGGCCCGAGGCATGGCCTGGCCAACCTGGCGCACAAGGCCCACCGTCGGCGCTGGTCGCGGTTGGCTCCGACGCCGTCTCGCCTCGACCCATTGAAAAGCCGGGACGTGGCATTCTGTGGCATCGCTATCGCGATCGCATCAGCTACTCCTCGTGCAATGAGGACTCGGGCAGCGAGGTCCAGGTGCTGATTCCTCATGCGAGCAAACGCCTGGTGTCGATCTGTGCCAGCGGCGGCCGCGTGCTGAACCTTCTGCAGCAGGGGGCCGAGGAAGTCTGGGCGGTCGACGTGAATCCTTCGCAGACCCACCTGCTTGAGCTCAAGGTCGCCGGGCTGCGGGCTCTCGGCCACGCCGACTTCCTGTCGTTCCTGGGTGTGCGGGCCTCGCAGCGGCGACTCGACGTCTACGATTCGCTGCGGCCCGGGCTGTCCGTTGGCGCCCGGGCCTACTTCGACGGCAAGCCATTTCTCGTCGAGCGCGGCGTCCTCTATCAAGGCAGCCTGGAACGCTTCTTGGCGCGCTACGTGGCGAACGCAGCCCGCCTGCTGCGTCCCCGCTGGGTGCGTCGGCTTTTCGCCTGCACCGATCTGGCGGAGCAGCGGCGCCTGCTGCCTGGCTGGCACGGCCCGTTCTGGGGCCTGGTGGCCAAGACCATTTGCCGCCGCTGCTTCTTCCGCTTCTTCTCGCACGAGCCCGGCTTCTGGCGCTACCTTCCGCCTGAACTCAGGTTGCACGAACGCATCTTTGGAAATATCGAACGCTATCTCGACCATCACCTGGCACGGGAGAACCACCTGCTCTGGCTGGTGTTTTTCGGCCGCTACGGCGACGAGCGCGTGATGCCCGAGTATCTGCGCGAGGACGGCTTTGCCCGCATCAAGCACACCCTCCGCAGCGTGCGGCTCAACGTCGTCAACGGAGACATCGCCGGGATTCTGCGTGCGGCACCGCCGCGGCACTTCGACGGATACTCGATTTCCGATATTTCGGCCTATCTCTCGCACGAGGCATTCGGGCAGACCATCGAGCAGGTCGTGCGCACCGCGCGGCCAGGGGCTCGCCTCTGCTCGCGGGGCGTCTTCTACCACCGCCCATTCCTTCCCGAGCACGCCAGCCGGCTTGCCCGCGACCACGCGGTCGAAGAGCGGCTGGAGAAGGATGACCACGCTATGGTGCACGCCTTCGCCGCGGCGGAGATCCGGTGACCGGCGTGGGTCTGTTCCTCGACAAGCTGCACCGGCAGCCCGGCCGCGCCCTTTGGGACTTGACCCTCGACTACGCGACCTACGTGGGCATGTGCCTGTTCTTCATCTGGCTGTGGGCCATGCGCGGCCCGCTTCGGCTGCTGGGTGGCAGGGCCAGTCGCACCGCAACCCGGGTCCTGGTCGACGCGGTGGCACGCGTGGCGCGTGGCTAGATACTGATGGACCCGGCCTCGTTCCTTTTCTGGCGCTTCCACTCCTTCTTCCGCGATCCGGAGCGCCGCCCTCCGGCTGGCCCGGTCGTGCTTGCACCTGCCGACGGCCGTGTGCTCTACGTTTCCGAGGTCGCGCCCGATACCATGCCGACGGTGGTCAAGAATGGAACCGCGATCCCGGTCACCGACGCGCCTTTCGTGGGTCCCGGCGAGCGGCCTGGTGTGCTGATTGGCATCTACATGTTCCCTTGGTCGGTTCACGTGAACCGAGCGCCCATCGGCGGCAAGGTGACGCATGTGAATGCACGTCCGGCTCGCCACGAGAATCGGTCGATGGCACGCGCCCTCATGCACATCATATGGCGCCTGCCCATCACCGACGAGGTGCGCGCTTCGGTGGCCGAGAATGCTCGCAACACCATCGTCATCGAGGGGGACCTGTCGGTGGCCATGGTCCAGATCGCGGATCGCTACGTGCGCCAGGTGGACTGCTTCGTGCATCCGGGCGACCAGATCGAGCGCGGCCAGCGCGTCGGAATGATTCGCATGGGATCGCAGTGCGACGTTTTTCTGCGGCAGATCCCCGGGCTGCAAGTGCTCTGCCGGCCGGGCGATCGCACGCGCGCGGGCGAGACGATCCTGGCGCGGTACTAGCCTCCTCTACTCCAGCAAGCCGGCCTTCTCCAGCAACGCTTTCACCTCTCCATTGTCCGGGACATTGGCCTTTCGCACCTGGGCGCGCAGACCCATGATGGTGGTGTGGGCCCAGGATTTCTGGACCAGGTTGACCAGCCATTTCGGGATCGAGCCCTTTGGGTCGGTGTGAACTTCGGCAACCACGCGCGTGCGCCGGCCATGATCTTGCGGAATCAAGGCAAAAGCGCTGGACAGGACCTCGCCGCGTACCAGGCCAGTTGCCCGCACCGACGAGTCTTCCACCGAGCGGGCCCGGAGCACCATCTGCTTCTTCACGGCGTCGATCTCCACCCATGACTCGATTACGAAATCCCGATCGGTCAGTGGGAAGGGTGTCGCGGCCCGCTCATACTCCACGTAATGGAGGGCACTCGTGGCCCGGATCCTGCGCGCTTCGGCCACCCTGTCCATCCACTGCGGCAGGCGCACAGTATCCATGAGGACGCTGGCCACGTGCAGGATGGGGGCCTCCACGACCGCTTCGCCCCGGATGGCAATGACCGGGCTGCCCGCCACCTCGCGCCGGTAGGTGACAATGTCATCCTTGCTCCCTACAAGCTCCCACTTTTCGCCCTGCGCGCCGGCGAACAGGGCCAAGGGAACGACCGACACGACGACAGTGATTGCCCAAGAGAGATGGTTCATCGCGCACCAGTATAGATCACGTCACCAACCTGGCGACCCCGTGTCAGATGCCGGTTGTCCAGCCTGGGTCTGCGCCAGATTTCTGGCGCGGGGGAGGACACGCCTCTCGCCCCGTAGTGCACAGCGGGACCAGAGCCCAACTTGGCGCGGCTGCTGGAGAAACTACCTGCGGCTGCGGAGCAAGGTCGCGACTTCGTCCATCGCCTTGTGCTCCGTCAGCCTTTCGGCCACCCGCATCTCGCTGCGACGCACTTCAAGAACCCGGCGCAGGGCTTCGGCGCGGGTGCGCGCGCCCACGAAGCGCGCACGCGAAACACCTAGTTTCTCCTCGGCAGCACGCCTTTCTAGTTCCGCCCGCCGCGCGTCCTGGAGCGCCCGGATGTGTGCGAATTCGATGATGGTCCAGTCGGCGGCGCTGCCGCTGCGCCGCTCGTCGGTGAGCGCACGTTTGGCCGCCTCGCGAACCGCATCCGCGGTTTGCAGGGCCAGGCGCTGGGCCTCGGCAAGGGTCATTCGCGCACGATCCTCGTCGACTTCTCGGACCCTGACAGCGGCGTCGAGACGCGTTCTGGGGCTCACAACTTCTCCATCGGAACAAACCGGGGAAAACTGAACCCCTTGCTCTGGATTTCAACACAGAGAGAACCGAGGACACGGAGGCGAACCGCTGGCACCGGACTTGCTTTGTCAGCAGGCAAGAGGTACGCAAAGTGGCCGATGGAATATATGTAGGAATGTCTGGCGCGGTGGCGCGCGCCGCCCAGCTCGACTCCATAGCTGACAATCTGGCTAATACTGAGACGCCCGGCTTCAAGGCCACGCGCCCGGCCTTTCGCGCTTTCTTGCCGGCCGGACCCACCGACAAGGTCATGACTGGCGCGGTGTCCACCGGGGTGGATCTGCGACCAGGCCCCACCAACACCACTGACAACCCCCTCGACGTGGTGCCCGACGGTGACGCCTATCTTGGCGTGCGGTTGTCGAATGGCCAGATTGCGTACACGCGCAATGGGCACCTTGAGCTTGGCCCCGACGGTGAGTTGCTCGCCTCGGGTTTGCCGGTGTTGGGTCGTTCGGGCGAGCCGGTCAGCGTGCCAGCGGGCGCCGACCCGCACATCGAGACCAACGGCGATGTGGTCGTGGGCCGCGGCACCGTGGTGGACACCCTGGCGCTCTACCAGGCACAGGGGCCCATGGACAAGATCGCACCCACCCTGCTCCAACCCGCGGCTGGTTCCAGCGTCAGCGTGGCGGATGATGCCACCCTGCGAGTGGGTGAGCTGGAGATGGGCAACGTAAGCGCACTGGATTCCACAGTCCAGATGATCAATGCGCAACGCCAGTTCGACATGGCCATGCAGGCCATTCAGACCTATCGAAAAATGGACGACCGCGCCACCCAAGTGGGGCTGGTCAAATGAGGGAGATTCACTAGGGGGAGCCCATGCTGCGATCGCTCTACACCGCTGCCACAGGAATGGATGCCCAACAGACCAAGTTGGACATCATCGCTCACAACCTGGCCAACGCGAGCACGACCGGTTTCAAGAAGACGCGCGCCGATTTTCAAGACCTTCTGTCGGAAACCATTCGCGCGGCCTCGCCGACCAGCGCGCAGGGGGGCAGCCAACCCACGCCCCTGCAGGTGGGTCTGGGCGTCCACACTGCCTCCACATCACGCTCCTTCGCCCAAGGCGACATGATTGAGACCAAGAACCCGCTCGACTTGACCGTCGAGGGCAGCGGCTTCTTCCGCGTCCAGCGTGCGAACGGCGACATCGCCTATACGCGCGACGGAAGTTTCCGGCTGGATGCCGCCAGTCGCTTGGTCACCCAGTTGGGCGAGCTGCTGGAACCAGGCATCACTCTTCCGGCCGATGCGACCAACATCACGGTCAAGCCAGACGGAACCGTGCAAGCCCGGCTTCCCAATCGCACGGACATGGTCGACATCGGCGCCATCCAGCTCGCCACTTTCGCCAATCCGGGTGGACTGGAAGCCATCGGCAACAACCTGCTGCTTGCCACCGCGTCGAGCGGCGATGCCATCGTGGTCAAGCCCGGAGACCAAGGCTCGGGCAGCATCGCACAAGGCGCCCTGGAGGGCTCGAACGTATCGGCCGTCGAAGAAATGATCAACATGATCAGCACCCAGCGCAACTACGAGCTCAATTCCAAGATCGTTGAGTCGGCCGACGAGATGCTGCAGAAGCTGACCCAGATTCGCTAGAGGCTTCATGAACCCCCATTTCCCCCTCGCTCTCCTCTTTGCCGCGACTGCCGCGTCCCATCCGACCGGCGCCGCCAACCTCCCCCCCGAGGTGAGCGAGGTTCTTTCTCGGGCGCTGGCCGTGCCGGCCGCCCGCATCGTGCCAACCGGCTGGGCGTCCCACTTGCCCGCGGGCTGCCTCTTGCGCCAGGCCATGCTGAGCGGCACGGTCACCGGATCGGGCCGCCTGCCGGTGAAACTGTACGGGCAAGGTTGCATGGGGTGGGGCTGGGTCCGTTTCGAGGTGTGGAGCCCGGCCGCCGTCACAACCCGGCCGGTGCGCGCGGGTGAGCGGCTGCAACCGGCGCTGGCGGTCGAGGATCGCGAGGTAAGAAGCGGCCACCTGGGTCTTGTGCCACCGCCGGGTGCCGTGGCGGCGCGGGACTTACCCCGCGGGACCGTGATCGAAGCGTCGCACATCGCCGGCGCGACCATGGCGTCGGGTGAGGCGGTGAAGGTCGTCGTCATGAGCGGGCCTCTGGCCATCGAGATGCAGGGGCGCGCGATTTCCTGCGGCGCCGGCCGAACCTGCGCCGTGCTGCCCTCGGGCCGTCACGTGGAGGGCCACTTGGAAGAGGGACGACTGTTGGTGGATGCGCCATGAAGAACCACCGGCACGTTTTCATGCGCGGTCCGACTCGCGCAATCCTGTGCACACTCTCCCTCGCCTCTTGCATGCTGGCCTGCACCCAGGCCCACATCAGCGAGTACACGCCCAAGCGACGCGACTACAAGCTGCCCACGGCAGGCAAGGGCGACGAGACCTCGGCCTCGCCTGGCAGCCTGTGGCACGAAGGCCGGCCCGCCTCGCTGCTTTTCACTGATGCGCGCGCCCTACGGGTCAACGATCTGGTGGTCGTGAAGATCGACGAACAGGCCGATGCCCGTCGCTCGACCGATACCAACACCGACCGGAGCAGCTCCAGCGCAGCCAAGATCGATGCCTTCCTGGGATTGCTGAAGAAGATACCGAAGTTGGATCCCAATCTGAACATCGGCGGTACCTCGGCGTCCAGCTTCAAGAGTTCAGGCGATACCGCGCGCAGCGAATCCCTCACCGCAACCGTGACCGCGGTGGTCACCAAGGTCTTCCCCAACGGCAACCTCTTCGTCGAGGGCCACCGGGTCATCCTGGTCAATGCCGAAGAGCACCACTTCTACATATCGGGTGTCCTGCGGCCGATCGACATCGACCAGGACAACAGTGTCAAGAGTTCCATGGTCGCTGACGCGCAGATCGAATTCGTCGGTCGCGGCGTACTGTCCGATAACCAAAAGCCGGGTTGGCTGTCGCGCGCCCTTGGCTGGCTGTGGCCCTTCTAATCGCCATGCGTTTGCTAACTCTTGCTTTCATCCTCTTGTTCACGCTGCCCGCCCTGTCCGCGGCCGGCGCCCCGGTGCGCATCAAGGATTTGGTGGACGTGGGGGGCGTGCGTGAAAACGCGCTCTTTGGCTACGGCCTGGTGGTCGGGCTGGCGGGCACCGGCGATAGCGAACAGGTCTTCTTCACCTCGCAATCCATCAGCGGCATGTTGGGCCGGCTGGGCATCCGGGTGGATCCACGCGACGTGCGCGTGCGCAACACCGCGGCCGTCATGGTCACCGCCGAATTGCCGTCGTTCTCTCGTCCCGGTATCAGAATCGACGTGTCCGTCAGTTCGATGGGCAACGCCAGATCCCTGTCGGGCGGTGTCTTGCTCATCACGCCGCTGACCGGACCGGATGCGCTGGTGTACGCAGTGGCGCAGGGATCGGTGCAGGCGGGAGGCTTCGACGTGATGGCCGCGGGATCGCGTGTGCAGAAGAACCACCCGACCTCGGGCACGGTGCCTGGGGGAGCGACCGTCGAACGCACGGTTTCGCCCGACCTGGAGAAACTGCCGCTTGCGCTGGGGCTACGCCGGCCGGACTTCACCACCGCCCTGCGCATCGCCGACGCGGTAAACAAGTCATTGAACGAAGAAGCCGCTAAGGCCAACGATCCGGCGCTGGTGCAGGTAAAGATTCCAGAGTCCTGGAAGGGCCGCGTGGTTGCGCTGGTGGCGCAGTTGGAGGCGCTGGAGGTCGACCCCGATCAGCGGGCGCGCATCGTGGTCAGCGAGCGGACCGGCACCGTGGTGGCCGGTCAGGGCGTGCGCATCCGGCCAGTGGCCGTGGCCCATGGCACCCTCTCGATCTCGGTGCGGCAGATGCCCTGGGCGTCCCAGCCCGGGCCGTTTTCACAACAAGGCAGGACGGTGGCAGGAAAGACCGCGACCATCGATGCTCAGGAGACTGCGAAGCCGGTCGTGGCGCTCCCCGCCACAAGCTCAGTCGAGGATTTGGTCAAGGCCTTCAACCTGCTTGGCGTCTCAGCGCGTGATCTGGTGGCCGTGCTGCAGGCCATGAAGGCGGCAGGCGCCATCGACGCGGACCTGGAGGTCATGTGATGGGCCCCATCCGTGACGTGACCCACGCTGCGCAGGCGATGGAGGCCTGCCTGCTGCGCCAGCTTATCGAGACCAGCGGGGCTTTTCGAGGCAGCAGCGGGACGGCCGGCGGCCAGATTCACGCCCAGATGTTCGTGGAAGCCCTGGCTGACGCAGTGGAAAAGGGCGGCGGAATTGGCCTAGCGCGCCTAATCGAAGACTCGCTCCCGGCGACCGGGACAGATGAAATGACGCAAACGAACGGCGAAGCGACAACAAACGAAGCGTCTGCCCTTAATACCTATCGAAACCGTGTCGATCTCCCAGTCAGTAATAGGCCTCGGGCCAAGGGGGATTGGCCATGATGATCAAGAACACAACGTCCGTAGGTGCGGTTGACCCCGCTACAAGCAAACCACAAACCGACGCGGCTACTCTGCGGCGCCAGTCCGACAGTGTGAGCACCGCAGATGCCGCGCAGGCGGCCGCTCTGGCGCGGGCCGTGCAGGCCAATGTCGGCATGTCACACAGCGCCCGTCTGGCACAGGTGGAGAGTGCCATCCGCGCTGGAAGCTACCAGCCCAGTGCGAGCGCACTGGCCAGCCGCCTGCTGGATGCGGCCGAGGTTGATGCCCGCCTGCAAGCCCTGATGAGAGGCTAGACCATGAACGAGCTGGACAGCACCACACAGATTCTCGACCGCCTGCGAGCGACGCTGGAGGCCGAGTTGGTGCAGGCACGGGACCAGCGGTTGTTGATTCGCGCGCTCGACACGCAGGGGCTGTTCGAGCGCGCGCGCCAGCGCAGCGCTTTCAATGTGCAACTGGCGCAACTTGAGCGAGGCCTGGCCGAGGCTCTGGCCGCCGCGGGCCACGCCCTCGGTCTCAAGCAGGTCACGCTGGTTGACCTGCGCAAAGCGGCGCCCGAGGCCGCGCCGCACCTGGACGCTTGCATGGCGCAGGTGCGTGCCCTGGCGAGCGCCTTGCGCGAGGCCGACGCGCTGAACCGGAAGCTGGGCGAGCGCGCCCTTGGTCGCGTGCGCGGCTACTTGGCGGCGATGGCTCCCGGATCCGTGGCCTATGACCGCCGGGGCGCGTGTCGCCCAATGGATGACCTCTCCACCGCCCGCCGGGTAGCCTGAACCATGGATCTCATCAGTCTTCTCAACAACACGGCCAACGGCCTTTCAGCCATCCAGGCCAGGACGGCCACCACCAGCAACAACATCGCCAACGCGAACACCCCCGGCTATGCCCGCCAGCAGGCCAACCTGACCGAGGCCATCCCCAGCGCGCTGGGCGGCAACCGCGGCTACATCGGTGGTGGCGTGTGTCTGCTGAATGTCACCCAGAGTCGTGATCAGTTCGTCGAAGCCCAGCTTCCCGCGGCCTTCTCCAACTCGTTCAGCTCGCTGGCCCAGTCCGACGCCCTGGCCTCGGTATCCACGTTTAACAACGGCAGCAACGGCAATCTGACCGACGCCATGAGCGCCTTCTACTCCTCGCTGACCGCGCTGGCGCAGAACGCAGGCGACCCCGGCCTGCGGCAGGCCGCTGTGCAATCCGCCGCCTGGCTGGCTTCCTCGTTCAATCGGACATCAGTGGCGCTGGAGCAGGCGCGCAGTGGAGTTGATGCCAGCATCACGAGCTCGGTTCAGCAAGTGAACTCCACCCTGGCGCAAGTCGCCGCACTCAATCGCCGCATTTCAGTCATTGAGGCGTCGGGCGGCCAGCCCAACGACTTGCTGGATCAACGCCACAACCTGATGGACCAGGCGGCGCAGCTCATCGGAGCCAGACAGGTGCCTGATGCCTACGGCAACATGAGCCTGGTCCTCGCCGGAGGCACCACACTGGTCAGCTCCTCGTCGGCGGCGACCCTGACTTTGCAGGGCGACAGCGCGAACAAAGGCCACCTTGACCTCGTGTTCACTCCGTCCGACGGATCGGCCACGGTTGTGCTCAAGCAGTCCGAACTGGGCGGTCAGATCGGCGGGCTTCTGTCGGCGCGAGACGAAGCCCTGGAATCGGCCAGCACCGCCCTCGATACCCTGGCCTTCGACTTTGCCACGGCCATGAATACCCAGAACCGCGCGGGCTTTGCCCTTGACGGCAGCGCCGGAGGCGACGTGTTCAGCCTGGGCGCCACGTCGAGCGGTGCGGCTGCCACCATCGCGCTTGATCCCGCCATGGCCAGCAACCCTTCGCTGCTTGCCGCGGCCAGCTCGCCCAGCACTGTGCCGGGCGATGCAACCAACCTTCAGGCCATGATCGCGACCCAGAGTGCGCCGCTTTCAAACGGCCTGGATGTGCAGAAGGGGATGGCCAAGATCGTTTCTGATTTCGGCACAGCGGCCGCTGATTCACAGAACGCGGCGGCTTTTGACAAGAGTATGGTGAAGAACCTCGAGGACGCTCGTGCCTCGGTTTCGGGTGTGTCCCTCGACGAGGAGATGGTGGGCCTCATGCAGTCGCAGCACGCCTACCAGGCCTTGGCGAAGGTCATCACGACCGCCGCGGAGCTGCTCGATACCCTGATGCAGTTGAAATAAGAGGAATGGGACCGTGCGCGTAACCGAAGCGATGATTTACCAGCAGACCATTGAGCGGGCGAACGCTGCGCTGGCCAAGCTTGGCCGAGCCCAGGGCGAACTGTCGAGCGGATTGCGCGTTCAGGCGCCCGGTGACGATCCGCAGGCGGCTGGCCTGCTGGTCCGGCACAGGTTCGACCAAGCGCAAATCACCGCCATCCAAAGCGGAACCCAGCGAGCTGCCGAGGAATTGAGCGCCGCTGACTCCGCGCTGGGGAGTGTGAACACGGCGCTCGCCCGCGCGCAGGTGCTGGCCACGCAATTCGGCAACGATACGTACACGGCAGACGACCGAGCCGCAGCCGCCCAGGAAGTCGACGGTCTCTTCAAGCAGGCGCTGGGCAGCCTCAATACGCGTTTTGCCGATCGTTACATCTTTGGCGGATACGTCGACAACCAAGTGCCCTTTGACGGCAGTGGGGCCTATCACGGGGACACCGGCGTGCGACAGGTTGAGGTGGCGCCGGGGGTGTACGAGGACGCTTCGGTTCGGGCGGACGTCATGGCCAAGGGCACGGGAGGCGGCGTCGACGTCCTGCAGACGCTGATCGATCTGTCTGCCTCCCTGCGCGCCAACGACGGCGACGCGATTCGCGCCAGCCTTGCATCCCTGCAAGCGGCCAGCAATCAGGTATCCGCGGCCCAATCGCAAGTGGGGACCTCGGTCAATATATTCACTTCCACAGCCGACAACTGCGCTCTGCAAATCATCGACGAGAAGAAGGTCATCGGCACACTCGGGGATGCAGACGTCATGGACGCCTCCACGCGGCTCAGCCTGGCCCAGTATGCCCTCAATGCCACGCTGACGGCCGCCTCCCAGACGCTGAACTTCTCGCTGGTCAACCTGCTCAACAAGTAGGGGCGGGGAGTCCTAATCCCGCGGCAAGCGCAGCGACGCCGCGGGGCGCCTGGCGGAAGGTGTAGCCCAAGGCGAAGCTGCTCCCCCAGCCGGCCAATGAAGGGTGGTCGTAGACCTAGACGTGGCCGTGGCCATGGCCGGAGTGATCACCGTCGGTGTTCTGCCCCGACCTCTTCTGGGCCGCCCTTATCAGCCAGGCGGATGCGTGCCGAATCCCTTGTCGAACACGGGCAAAGAGCCCACAGCAAACTCGAAAAAGGAGACCGCAAATGCTTTCCATCCAAACAAACGTCGCATCCTTGAGCGCCCAGAACAACCTGACCTCCACCAACAACACTCTGCAGCGGTCGATGGAGCGCCTGTCGTCAGGCTTCCGCATCAACCACGCTGCCGACGACGCAGCCGGCTTGGCCATCAGCCAGAAGATGCTCGCGCAGATCGGCGGCCTCAACCAGGCCGTGCGCAACGCGAACGACGGCGTGTCCATGATCCAAACCGCCGAAGGCGCGCTGGATCAGGTGCAGATGATGATGACCCGTATCCGTAACCTGTCGGTGCAGGCTGCTTCTGACACCAACGGGACCGACGAGCGCTCAGCCATCGACGTCGAAATCCAGCAGCTCCAGTCCGAAATCAACAACATCTCGGAACGGACCACGTTCAACGGCCTGGGCCTGCTGAACGGGTCGATGGTTACCCACCAGGATACCTCGCAGGGTGAGGTGTTGAAGGGCTTCTCGGTCGGCACTGGCTCGGTCACCAGCGTGGACGTCGCCGGCGCCAAGGCAGGCACGACCTACCACTTCACCTACGACGCGCTGGCCGCAACGTTGACCCTCAGTGACGGAACCAATTCGTCCATTCTCGATGTGAGCAACGCGAGCTTCGTGGCAGCGGGTGGCACGGCCACTCTCAATTTCAACGCCCTGGGCATCACGGTTGGCCTGGGCAACGCGGACACCGGCGCAGCCATTGACGGGGCCACTGTCGGTGGGGACCTGGATGGGAAGACCATCGTGACCGCGGCCGGCACCAACTCGGCCGTGCTGCAGACCGGTGCGGATGCAACCACCGCGAACACCACTCCGGTGACCCTGCTCGACACCAGGCTGACCTCGGGCACCGCGACGCAGATGACCGACTTGGCCACCGCGATCAGCGACTACCACACCGGAGCAGACGCCGGCACGGCCACAGCCCTCATCACCGCCCTCGACACGGCGCTCAACTGGATCTCCAGCCAGCGAGCGAACCTGGGTGCGGCGCAGAACCGGTTGGGCTATGCGGCCGCCAGCTTGTCGACCACGGCGCAGAACGTGGCGGCAGCCAACAGCCAAATCCGCGACGTCGACGTAGCCTCCGAGACTTCGACCATGTCCAAGAGTCAAATCCTAATGCAGGCCGGCGTCTCGGTGTTGGCGCAAGCCAACCAGATCTCGCAACTGGCGCTCAAGTTGCTCAACGGCTAGCCCGAATAGGGAAGGAAAGCTAAAGGCAACATGAGCTTGGACGACCGCCCTGGGGAGCTGGGTGCCTGGGGCGGTCGCTCCTCTATTGAGCATGAATCTCACCCAGGCACGGGCAGGGCGGAAGGGGCGGCATCATGAACCCTCAGAGCGACTAGATTGAAAAGGACCAGACAAGCGGCAACCGGAGCAAAGCAATGAATGCCTACCGCACCTACACCAACGCCACCGTGAGCACGGCCTCAGCGCCGCGAATCATGATGACCCTGTTCGAGACCGCACTTCGCCATATGCGCACCGCACGGGCTGCCTACGCCAAGGGCGACTACCGGACGGGCGGCGAGGCCGCGGAACGGGCGGCGGCAATCGTGTTGGGCCTACAGGCCACGCTCAAGCGCGAGATGGCGCCCAGTCTGTGCGAGCAACTCGACGCGGTCTACGGTTTCGTGGTCGGCCGCCTGACCATGGCCATCGGTGGCATGTCGGCCCAGTACGTGGAAGAGGCAGAGCGGGTATTTCTCCCCATCGTCGAGGCATTCGACCAGGCCGTGGCCAGTGAGGCCGTGGCGCCGGTTGCAGCGGCCGGGGGTGCAGGCCGATGACCGCGACCCGCGATCCCTGGCTGACCATTCTTGAAGAAGGCGCCCAACTCCTGCAGGCTGGCAACGCCGAGCAAGCTGCGCAGGCGCTCGCGGGATTGCGGGTCTTGTGTGACCCAACCGCCTTGCGACCGTGCCCGGCGGTTGTCGCGCAGGCGCGCGATCTGCTGCAGCGCTGTTTCGCCGCCGAGGCTAGTTTGCGACAGCAGGTGGTGGAAGATCTGAACCGTCTCGCCTCTGGCCAGCGGACCCAGGCCTATCGCCATCCCGCTCAAGGGCCGCGTTAGACCTGCCGATACCCGATCAAGGAGAGTCTTCTCATGTCCAGCACCATCACCACGACCGGTCCGCTCTTTCAGGCCGGTGGGCTCGCCTCCGGGCTTGATACCAACTCGATCGTCGACAAGATCATCGCCGCTGCATCGGCGCCCATGCTGCAGATTCAGAAGCAGCAAGCGGCCTACTCGGTCCAGATCTCGACCGTGGCCAACCTGACCAGCAAGCTGAAGACCTTCCAGGAGGCGACCGACACGCTTGCCACCTGCGGGCTGGCACCCATCCAGCCCGATTCGACCTACGCGGACTTCACCGTGACCGGCACGGCCCCGAGCGAGGGCAACTACACGATCCAGGTCGACACCCTGGCGCGTGCCGCGAAGATGCACAGCAAGAGCTTCACCTCCGCGCAAGACCCCGCCGCGGTTGGCCTGACCGGCAGTCTTCAATTCAGGATTGACGGTGTCACGAGTCCCAGCACCGCAATCAACATCACCGGCAAGAGCCTGGCCGATATCGCCGAGGCCATCAACAGACAGGTTTCACAGGTGACCGCATCGGTGGTCTCCACCGGCAGCGGCTACCGCCTGTCGGTCATACGCAAGGACACGGGCTACGCCAGCACCGCGCCTACGGCCCTGGAGATCGTCAGCGATCCGGGCTTGCAACTGGAAACCATCCAGACCGCACGAAACGCCTCGCTGACATTCGACGGTCTGCCCATCGAACGCCAAACCAACTCCATCACCGGTCTCATCCCCGGCGTGACTTTCGCCTTGCGGGGCGAGTCCAATGTGGCCACTGAGGTCAGCTTCGTCCGCAATACCAGCGCGGCAGCCGCGAACATCCAGAGTTTCATCACCGCCTACAATGACGTGGTCACTCTTCTCAACACCCAGTTGCGGCCCGATCCCTCACAAGCTGCCACCAACAATCCTCTGGCTGGGTCGTCATTTCTTAGCCTCGAACGCGACATGCAGAAGCTGGTTGGGCAGAGTGTGAACAATAGCGGCGTGGTGCAGAACCTGTCTGACCTGAACGTGAAGATGCAGGATGACGGGACGTTGGTACTCGACCAGATCGCCTACCAGAAGACGTTTACCGAGGCCCTGGACGCAGACCCTCAGGGCGCCAACCAGATCTTCACCGCGGCCACGACCGGCCTGGGCGCGCTGGTAGACACCTTGGTTGCCAGGCAGGCTGATCCCTTGGATGGGGCGTTGGTGGGCGAAACCAAGTTGTTGAAGGACAGCGTCAGCTCGCTCGATGGCACCGTCGCCTACTGGCAGGTCCGCCTGGACAATGAGCGCGCGCGGCTGAGTGCCTCATTCACCGCCATGGAGGGGACGATCGCCACCCTCAACATGGCAAGCAACTACTTGAACGCGATGTTCTACAGCGGCACCAGCAACACCTACAAGACCACCAGCAACTCGTAGTCCGCAAGTCTACGCGCTTTCTCTATCCGAGCCGCCGGGCAGTCGACAGCGAAACCCTGCAGTCCCCGTCGGGAAACCGACACTCCCGGTTCGCAACCGTCTGCCCGGCAGGGCGAGCACCTCAACCAATCGAATTTTTGCGGGGCCGCGAAGCCCGGCACCGGGCTTGCACGACAACTTGGCCGTGCCTCCACCACGGCGCAATTCCGCGGAATCATCCTCTTTGAACGTCAGTTCTCTGACGGCGGAACGATGCTACGTGGCTTCGAGGTGATCGCATGGCGGTGGCTTTGCTCGATTCGGCAATAGAAGAACTCGCGGCAGCCGTTGTGATGACCGACGCGAACGATCAGGAGTCAATCGACACTGTTCGTCGCTGCTTGCAGAGGCTGCGCGAAGCTGTCCAGTCGGGCGGCGAATCAGAGGAATTGATAGCGCGGGCCGACGCGTGCATCGCTTTGGAGAAGCGGCTCGGGGTATTGGGTGCGCAGGCCGATGCTTTGGCCCTAGGTGCGCTTTCCGATGCCGTTGGGCGTCTGCAGACATGCGTGGCGACGACTGCACAATCGCGCAAGCCGGCGGCAGCGACAGAAACCGCAGCGGGCCATTGTGCGGCGGCCGGCAAGAGTTCAACCGGGTCACGGGCGTCTGCGACCTTGCCCGCGCGGGTAACGCGCGACGAGGACACGGTGGGTCTCATTGGCGAGTTTCTGAGTGAGAGCGAAGACGGACTTGGGCGCGCGGACCAGATCCTGATGAACATTGATCATGGAGATGCCAGCGTCGAGGCCGTCAACGGCCTGTTCCGTGTCTTTCACACCGTCAAGGGCGTGGCGGGCTTCCTGGAGCTGAACGAGATCACCACATTGGCCCACACCACCGAGACCATGCTCAACCGTTGCCGCGAGGGCACGCTGAAGCTGGCGGACGAACGGCTGGATGTCGTGTTCGACGCCACCGCCATGGTGCGCCGGATGTTGGGCGAGTTGCGCGCAGCGGTGCAAGACAGCACACGATTTGCGACCCGCGAGAATCTGGATGGACTGCTGCAACGTTTGCGCCTGCTGACCGAGGATACGCCCCCTGCTGTCACGGCAGCGCCAGCCGAGCCAACTCCGATCGAGCCGGCCGTTTCAGTCTCCTCCATCAGCCACCGCCCAGAGGCGCTCGGGGGCACCAAGCTGCGCGAAACCGTGAAGGTCGATCTCGATCGAGTCGACAACCTGGTGGCCATGGTGGGCGAGCTGGTCGTGGTCGAGGCCATGGTGGTCAACGCGCCTGAAATCGCCAAGTTCGGATCAGCGCGCGTGCGTACCTGCCTGTCCCAACTGGCCAAGGTCACGCGCGATCTACAGGACGTAGGCATGCGCATGCGCATGGTGCCGGTGGCGGGAGTGTTCCAGAGGATGGCACGCATGTCGCGCGACCTGGGCCGCAAGAGTGGCAAGCAATTGCGTTTCCTGCTTTCGGGCGAGACCACCGAGATGGATCGCAGCATGGTCGAGCAGATCGCCGACCCGCTGGTGCACATGATCCGTAATGCCGTGGACCACGGGCTTGAGCCGCCTGACGAGCGGCGCAGGGCCGGCAAACCCGACGAGGGCACCATCCGCCTGTCCGCCTATCATGAGGGGGGCAGCATCGCCATCGAGCTGGCTGACGACGGCCGCGGCCTGGACTGCGACGCCATTCTGGCCAAGGCCCGCGCCCAAGGCCTGCTGGGTCCCAACGACACCCTGAGCGAGTCGGACACCCATATGCTCATCTTCGCGCCGGGTTTCTCGACCGCGAAAAGCGTCACCGAGGTTTCAGGACGTGGTGTGGGCATGGACGTGGTCAAGCGCAACGTCGAGGCCATGCGCGGCCGGGTGACCATCAGCACCACCCCGGGCCAGGGCACCACTTTCAAGCTGCTATTGCCACTGACCCTGGCCATCATCGACGGGATGATGGTGGCCTGCGGCCAGGACCGCTACATCATCCCGACCCTTTCGGTTGTCGAGTCGGTCCGGCCCAGCAAGAACATGCTGGTGACATTCGCCGGCCAGGTCGAAATGATCAACCTGCGGGGCCAGATCCTGCCCCTCTTGCGCCTCGCCCGCCTGTTCAGCGTCATCGACGCCCAGAGCGACCCCACCAAGGCGATCGTGGTGATCATCGAGGGCATGGGGCGCCGAGTGGGCCTTCTGGTCGACGAAGTGGTCACCCAGCAGCAGGTCGTGATCAAGAGCCTGGGCCAGGGACTGGGCCCCACCCCATTTCTGTCCGGCGCCGCCATCCTGGCCGATGGTCGGGTCGGCCTGATCATGAACGTGGACCAGATTGCCGGGACCACCGTCGAGCGACGCCAAAAGACGGCTAACGACTCGGCATCCGCGCCGGCGGTTCTGTGAATTGAAGAAGGAAGACAGTGATGAGTGCAAGCCAAATGAACGCGAAAAGCAAAGTGTCCGGCATCCCGAGCAATGGCGACTTGGCAGGGAAGTACATGGTGTTTCGTCTTGCCGACGAGGACTACGGCCTTGCCATTTTGAAGGTGCGGGAAATCATCGGGTTGGTGGACATCACTCGAGTGCCCTGCACCGATCGCTTCATTCGTGGGGTCATCAACCTGCGCGGCAAGATCATTCCGGTCATCGACCTGCGCATGAAGCTCGGCATGGAGCCCGGCCCGGCCGGTGAACAGACCGTCATCATCGTGGTCCAGTACGCCACCACCCGAGGTGAGATCACTATGGGCGTGCTGGTGGATCAGGTGCAGGAGGTGCTGACCATCGCAGCTGACAACATCGAGCCGCCGCCCAGCTTCGGCACCGGCACCATCAGCGCCGATTTCATCCTGGGAATCGGCAAGGCCGACAAGCGCGTGATTTTCCTGCTCGACATCGGACGGGTGCTGAGCGGCGATGAAGCGAAACCGAGGATCCTGGCAGCGACGGCGTAAGACCGTCTTCCAGAGGGAAGGAGTCCAGGGATGTTTGCCAAGACGAAAATAGGTGTCAACGCTGAACTGGCCTTGGCCGCGATCGTGGTCATGAACGTGGGGCTGGTGGCGTACAGTTCGGCCAAGCAGCGCCAGGCTGAGCAATCCAACCGAATCCTGGTGCGTGAGGCCGACGAGCGGGTGGCCAAGACCATGGAGCCGTCGGCAAAGGCGAGGGCCGATGCCAGCACCGCCGACGCTACCATCGCGACGGGCGAGATTCTGATCGGCATTGACGTGCTGGTGGCGTCGCTCTTGGGCTGGCTCATGTACCGCAGCACCCGCCGCGCAATTCAGGGTATCAAGGGCGAAGCGGAACGCCTGGTCACAGCGACCGTGGGCGGCCAGCTTGACTTCCGCGCTGACCCCAACCAGGTGCACTTCGAGTTTGCCGGCGTGATGACCGGCTTCAACCGGGTGCTCGACGCCGTGGTCGGCCCGCTGCAGATGGCGGCTGGTTGCTTCGACCGCATTGCCAAGGGCGACATCCCACCCAAGATTTCCGACAACTACAACGGCGACTTCAACACCATCAAGAACAACCTCAATGCCTGCATCGACTCGTTGAACGCCGTGCTGGCCCGCTCGGCCCACCTCTACGAGGCCCAGAAGGCAGGGTTCATTGACGCCTTGATCAATGAGGAGGAATTCTCGGGCGCCTATCGCGATCTCGCGCACCGGGTGAATGAGATCGTGCGAACCAAGGTCAGGACCATCCTCACCATCCTGGACATCCTGACCAGCTACGCCGAGGGCGATTTCGCCCCGGTCATGGAGAAACTGCCTGGAACCCAGGTGGTGATCAACGAGAAGCTGGATCGGCTGCGCAACAACCTGTGCACAGTGGTGACGGATCTGGACAAACTGGTTCAGTCGGCCCTGGAAGGACAGCTTTCGGTCAGGGTGGATGCGTCCTGCCACGCGGGTGAATTCCGCAAGATCATGGAGGGCGTGAACCGCACGCTGGATGCCATGGTGGCGCCCATGAGCGAGGCCATGAGCGTGCTCGACAAGCTTGCGCAGCGCGATCTGTGCGCCCGAGTGAAGGGTGAGTACCCGGGCGACCACGCCCGCATCAAGGAATCAGTCAACCAGACCGCCGGAGCCTTGCACGAGGCTCTCGCCCAGGTGTCCGGTGCGGTGGACCAGGTCTCGGCGGCGGCAGGCCAGATTGCCTCGTCCAGCCAGATCGTGGCGGACGGCGCCTCGCAACAGGCCAGCTCTCTCGAAGAAACCTCGTCCGCGCTCGAATCCATGAGCGCCATGTCCAAGCGAACCTCTGACAACGCGGTCGAGGCCAATGCCCTGGCCCAGACCGCGAAGACCGCGGCCATGAGCGGCACCAGAGCGGTCGAGCAGATGTCGGCGGCCATGACCAAGATCAAGTCTTCGGCCGAGGGGACCTCGCAGATCATCAGAGACATCAACGAGATCGCCTTCCAGACCAACCTGCTGGCCCTGAACGCGGCGGTCGAGGCGGCGCGCGCGGGTGAGGCCGGACGCGCTTTCGCCGTGGTGGCGGAAGAGGTGCGCAGCCTGGCCTTGCGCTCGAAGGAAGCGGCGATGAAGACCGAGGAGCTGATCAAGGAATCGGTTCGCCAGGCGGGCGAGGGCGAAGTGACGTCGCAGAAGATGGCGGGCAAGCTGACCGAGATCCTGGAGGG
>Ga0182021_10002231_pt1 | contig 22583 bp, 29 predicted proteins | sample 612E3MmetaG_FD_120493 | JGI IMG/M metagenome (GOLD analysis project Ga0182021, IMG submission 120493) | Permafrost microbial communities from Stordalen Mire, Sweden - 612E3M metaG (Illumina Assembly) | ecosystem: Environmental > Terrestrial > Soil > Wetlands > Permafrost | place: Sweden... | reverse complement strand
GCGAGTCGGAGCTAGCGGACTGGAGAGCGTACGGGGCGGCAGTGAGGCGCTTGAAGGGTAGCATTTCCCCGTCGCCGGCGGCGGCGCCAAAGGTGGCGGCGGTAGTGGTATTGCCAATGTTGACGGATAGCCAGAGGACGCTTTGATCCCAGTCGACGAGAGCGCCGAACGGAGTGATGGTAGCGAGTTGGACGGAGAAGTAACCATTGGTGACTTTAACGCGGTTATCGGGAGAACCGGTGCCGTAGACCCAGTCTTCGGTCCACTTGAGGGTACCGCCGCAGGGAGACGTGCCGGAGGCGACACAACCGGTACCGTCTTGGTATATTTTGAACTCAATGTTATAGAAGCCGTCGGGGGCAATGGCTCCGGCGGCGGTCAGTAAACGACCTTGGTAGTTAAGGGATTTGTTGATGCCGACGGTGGCATTGGCGGCGGGAACGGCAAAAGTCACTAAGCTACCGACAGTCATTAAGGCTGTCATGAGGAGGCTGGTAGTGACGGTTTTTAGATGTCGTTTGGTAAACAAGGTTTACGTGACCCTTTTATCTTGCGTTTGTGCCCGTTGCGCTGTGCGCCGCGCGTCATGCGCCGCGCCCCATCGCGCTTGTGTTTAATTTTAGGGGACTTTGGTGGCGCGGTCAAGCGGATAATGTTTAAGCTTCCGACGATGTTGACGGCGGCGTTGCCACCTGCGTCGACGGCGGCGTTTTGCGGCGAGCGCACTAATATTTTGCCTCTTGCGTGTTCGGGTTGTGTTTGGTATAGTGGGCGTATAACTAACTGCGAGGGAGTGGGCCGTGAAGAAATCCGACTCTATTATTCTGTTTAGCGAAAAGCGGGTTCGTCGGCATTATGACGAGAAGGTTGAGCTTTGGTATTTCTCGGTCATTGACGTCATTGAGGTTTTGACCGACTCGGAGCGACCGAGAAAGTATTGGAGTGATCTAAAGAAGAAGCTCGAGGCTGAAGGTAGTCAGTTGTCCGAGAAAATCGGACAACTGAAAATGGAGGCGTCCGACGGAAAAAAGTATTTGACTGACACCGCCGATACCGAAACTTTATTGCGTCTCATTCAGTCGGTTCCATCCCCCAAGGCTGAGCCGTTTAAGGTTTGGTTGGCCAAAGTTGGGTATCAACGAATTGAGGAAACAGAAGACCCGGAGCTTGGCATTGACCGGGCTATGCGGACGTATTTAAGGAAGGGTTATTCGCGGGAATGGATCAACCAACGGCTCAAGAGTATTGAGATTCGGAAAGAGCTGACCGACGAATGGGCCGACCGCGGCATGAAAGAGGGGCGGGATTACGCGATCCTTACCAACGAGATAACCGAGGCGTGGGCTGGGCGATCGGTGAAGGATTACAAGGCGCTCAAGGGTTTGCATAAGGAAAATCTGCGCGATAATATGACTAACATGGAACTGGTCTTGAATATGCTAGCCGAAGTTTCGACAAAGACGATTTCCCAGAAAAAGCAACCGGAGGGGCTGGATGCCAACAAAAGAGTGGCTCGCGACGGTGGTGGCGTGGCTGGCAAAGCACGAGTCGATATTGAGCATCAGATCGGTGAAAGTGTAGTTACGGATGGACGCCCAAAGTTACGAGCGTCATCCGATAGTCGGCATGCCGAACGCGGTATAGATTGGTCGAGCCGCGGAGTTTAACGGATGAGCTTTAGCGAGACGCCGGAGTTTCAATTAGACAATAGAAAAAGCGCTATACAAAAGAAAAAGCGCCGAGGCGAGACCACCACGAAGGTGAAATCTCGCCCCGGCGGGGGCTTAGTAGCGGCTCAGAGGCGGCTCAGCGGCGGCTCAGAGGCTCGCCCAAACGAGCTTGGGGTAGCGGCTCCACCACACGAACCCGATGATTCGAAATAGCAGTTGGCCGTCTTTCTTAGCTAGCAGTTCCGCCTTGGTCATGACCAGGTCGAGGTCTCGGCTCTCGCTTTCGGTGGTTGGCACAACCAGCCAGGGGGCTGTCCAGTTGTTCCGCCGCTGGCTTTCGATTCGGTATTCCGTTCGAAGAAATATCATCTGCCTGTTCCTCATCTCTTGAGAAGGGGGGGGTTAGCGTGAGGGCGGTCGGGGCGCCGGGAAGAAGATCTGAACGAGTCCATACACGAAGGTGCAGACGATGCCGACGGCGATCAGTAGAGCTCCAAGGGTGTGGTAAAGCAAGGTTCTCACGGTAGTACTCCTTACATGAAGGAATTCGGGTGCTAAACAATGATAACACAAACGGTAGTAAAGTCAATAGAGAAAAGAAAAACCGCCGGGGCGAGACCACCACAATGGTGAAATCTCGCCCCGACGGGGGCTTAGTAGCGGGCACAGTGGCGGCTCAACGGTGGCTCAGCGGCTTAGCAGCTCGTCCAGACGAGCGTGGGGAAGTGGCTCCACCACACGAATCCGATGATTCGAGTTAGCAGTCCGTCGGCTTCCTTGTCGTCGCGAACCATCTGCCTCGCCGTGGCGATGGCAAGGTCGAGATCTCGACTCTCGGCTTTGGTGGTTAGCACATCTCGCCAGTCGAACGTCAAGTCGCTTACCCGTCGGCTTTGGATTTGAAGTATCATCTGCCTGTCCTCATCTCTTGAGAGTGGGCGATAACGTCAACGGAGGCTGGTCCGCCGGGGGCGCCGGACGCTTCTGTCTAGAAGGGCGGCCCAGAGCGTGAACCCGATCCAGAAGATCAGACCGCCCAGCAATTCCGCGAGGACGAGGATCTTGACCAGTCCCCACACGAGGGCGCCGACTAGCACCGGAGTGGCCTTGAGCGCGCCGGCCACCTGCACGATGCCACCGACAAACATCAGCCAGCCGCCGACGTACAGGGCGCCGACGATGCCGACGATGATCAGTAGCATCGCAAGAACGCGGTAAACGAAGGATCTCACAATAGGACTCCTTACTCGAAGGAATGCGGTGTGCTATACAATGATAGCATAAACGGCGGTAAAGTCAACGAAAAATGCGCGCCGGGGCAAAAATGGAAAAGCGGCTCGGGGGCAAATGAAAAAGCGGCCCGGGGGTTGGATCCCGAGCCGCCTGGTGGTTGGCTGGCGGCCGGCGGTGGTTGGCCGGCGGAGGTTGGCGGTTGGTTGGCCGGTGGTTGCCGACGGTTGGCCGACTAGTGAGGCACGGCCTTGCAACCGGCGCGAAAGCCCAGCCGACTGACGAGCGGATGGGCATAATGGAGCACGAGGCAGGCCACCGCGCAGCAGAGCGCCGCGCCGCCGAGCCCGAGCCCGATGGCCGCCGCGCCGACGAAAACGCCAAAGGCGGGATCGAGCGAGTCGGTCCAGTGGCACGCGCCGGGTTGCAGACGGAGTCGGCGCTTGAGGCCGCTGGTGACGGCGTCGCCGCCCATGGTGGCCAGGCCGACGACCGGTCCGACCCACCAGTAAAACGGCAGGCCGATCCAAAATCCCGCGAGCAGCCAGACCAACGGCGCCGCGACGGCGCCGACGACGAGGCCGACAAGCAGTCCCCGCCAGGTTTTGTTGCGGCCGAGGCCGCGCTCCCAGATGGGGCGGTCGTAGCGAGCCAGCGGACCGCGGTGGCCGAGAGCCACGGCGGCCATATTGGCGACGCCGCCGATAGCCAGAAGACTGAGCGACAGCGCGCCAAAAGTGGCGACAGACTGCAGGGACTGCAGTGTCAACAAGGACATGGTCTTTCCCTTCATCGGAGACAAATGCGCGAAAGATGTTCAGACTATAACACTTTTGCTCGCTATTTGCAAAAAGACACCGTAACCGCCTAGCGGTGCGGCCTAGTGTGTCTAGCGGTGCGACCTAGTGTTTTTGCCGACTAGTGAATTCAATTCACTAAGTCAAAATATGCCAGATAGGAAAATCCCGCGAGTGAATTCAACTCACAACCTCTAATAAAAGACCTGCTCCTACCCTTTGGCTCTAACGATTTTGGCGAACATGGTTTCTAACTTAGATAGATCCATTTGTTCGGCCGCTAGGCGTGAGGCCTCATCATTCTCGTCGCCAACAATGCGGTCCCAGCCTATTTGGTAGGCCGCGTCAGCGGCTAGCCTGCTCCAGAAAACGCGCTGCGCCCGGCCGTTACCCTCGCGAAATGGATGAATGTAGTTGAGCTGGTCATAGTGGTACGCTAAGCGCTTCACGAAATCATCTTTAGACAAGCCTTGCAGATGGCGCTCTTTGGCAAGCTCGGCGAATACATATTGGGCAGCTGTATTGATCTTAGAAACGATTAGAAAGAATTCCGCACCATCGGCGTTTTTCTTAATGTCGACAGTTCTAATTTGGCCAGCCCAATCGTAAACCCCCTTAAAGAGTTGCCCGTGAATGAGCAGTAACTCAGTAAAATCGTTTGTGCGAGGGATGCCTACTGATTCCAATTCGAGCTCGTTCGCAAAAACGATTTGAGGTTCGCGTTCCTTGAGTTCCTTTGATGACGTGGCGCCAAGTAGATTTCTTAGGTCGCCGATCTTGACGTCGAAATACGGATCCACGAATGCCACTAGATATTTCCGTAGCGAGCTCGGATTTTGGTAGCGACCGAGCTAGCCGACGCCTTCCCGGAAATGTAGCTATCGGCAATTTTACGCGCCTCAGGAGATACTTTTAACCCCTCGAGTTTTTCGTTGGCGATAGCTTGTTTGACTGATCGTCCTCGTTCTTTAATGGAAGAATTCATGTACTCATTATACCAAATACTCGATTTAAAGGCTATCGGTAGGTTGAGCGGTGGCCCGAAATGTTGACCGAAAGCTTAATTAGACTTCGTGTAAAAATCTTCTCTTTTAAGTCCGGTTTGCCTAATTATGCTTCTTATATCATCTATCCAAATGTCGCCGGGGTGATCCGCGACGGTCACTAAATGGCCCAGACTATCTTTAAACTGCCGATGCGAGCCGGCGGTTCTAACTTCCTCAAAACCGAGTTTTTGTAATCTCTGAATAATTTTCCTAACGTTCTCAGGAATAATTTTTTGTGACATTTTTTAACATGCCACCATTAACTCACGGTTAGGAATCCTAAAAAAGCTACTTACAGTATTATTTTCTGTCCTTTTTATTTCGGATTTTGATTTATATGACTCCTCTAACTCCTTAGCTAAGGCACTATAGTATAAATCCCAATATTTTTTTGGAGCTTTTCTATTCAGCAAGGAATCGCTTAGATTTTCTTCGCGGACAGCGACCAAGTGCGACTTAGCCGCCTCTAAAATACTTTCAGTAAGTGTATCCAAGTCATTGCCGGATTCGACAATATCAAAGTCTAGGCACACGGCTGTAAAGCTAGGCGCGCCTTCTTTATTTTGTTTTTCATCATGGAATATGACGAAGTGGGCAACCCCGTTGTGCTTTGTATTCTTCAAATCTCGCATTCTATAGGTAGTCCCATATAATAAGTATTTTCACTATACCCTAACAGTTATGCAATTTCTAGTAGTACTTAGTTTTCACTAAGATTCTGTTCTCGTAAAGCTAGTCGGCATGAAATTTCGTCATAAGTGTGACGCCGGTTTGTATCGGCCACCTGAGCTCGGCGCTTATGTTGATATCAAAGCCGCCCTCGTACTGGCTGAGGCTTGCCTGACTTACCGTGCAGGTGATGTCATAACCGGTTTGGCCGGTATATGTGAAGGTAGTATCCGTATATCCCAGGCTACAAGGAGTGTAGTCGAAATTGTAAAAGCCTTTGGACGTCAGATGGACAACCGGGTTACCAAGGTTACTGCTGGGGCTAAAAAGGACATGGCCGGTATATATTACGTTGTCGCCATCTATGCGTTTATCTAAGGCGCCCGCGTCCATCTGGAGATAGCGGTTGGCGAAATAAGTGACTTCGAAAGTCGTAACGTAGCTATTGCCGACTCGGTCCGCAACGTTAATATGAAACGTCGCTACGCCGTCACGGTCAGTGGTTTTGCGCATTATTAGCGGCTTCCAGCCTCTATAATACGGCCCGGCCGCGGAATGTCCCTGTCCGTCATCGTACCATCCCAGAGCTAGATCGGGGTTACTATAGTCTGAGGCCGGCTCACTGATTTCCGCATAGTTGCTCATGTATAGGTGGGGAGAAGAATTATCGCCTAGCAGAATAGGATTGGGCGACATGACGAGTTGCGCTGACGGCACGGGCGTTACCGCGGCGGTTTGTGACCCTTGCGACGGCTGATTTGATGGAGCCGAGGGCGCAAGGCTACTCGTCGGATTCGTAGTTTCGTCGGGCTGGCTTGAGGGCTTGGTCGACAACACCGGTTGACCGGCCTGAGTAAGTTTAGCGGTTCGACCGTTACTCACTGAGGTATTTTTTGGCGACAGCGCCCGGCTGGTCGTCCGAGTCGTAACGACTAAGCTAACCGCGATGATAACCAGCGCGCTCGCCAAGGTGACGGCAAATATTTGCTGACGGCTCAAACGCCAATGCGAGGGAATAAAGTTTAGTTTAATATGTAGTTTCATTAGGTTAGTTTTTTGGTAGCTTTGTATATTACGGCGAAATAATTGCTAAACCAAACCAGCGCGGTGGCTATCACCAAGGTACTGATGATGTTGGAATAATCAATCTTTAGGTAATGTCCGGCAAAGAATATTGCCAGTGATAAAGCCGTGATCGGAATCGCGTATATCGCGGCGCCCATAACGACTAGTCCTATGTATTTTAATGCTTGGCCGCTCAGTATTTGGCCGCTAATTTTTAGAGCCTGTCTTATCTTAAGCGGTTGGTCGATGGCTATCAGGCCGGTGAGAGACACGCGTAAATATTTCCAGGTCGTTATGGCGGCGAATACAAAAAAGATTATAGAAAGCGCGAAGGCAATGCGCGTGACGTCATCAGGAAAGCCGATTATGTCAAACTCTTTGGCAAATGTTCCTTGGTATAAAGTGCTGAGGACGTCAATGAACATAACCCAGATAAATGCCGCGATTCCAAAAATTATTAAAACGAACGTTGTGGCCGAGATTTTTTTCCAAAATGATTCAAATAGCAGGCTTTTTAGGTTGGTTGAGCCCGATAGATAATACCCCGAGAGGATAAGGATCGAGAACAAGATGACGATGAGTATGACAATGCCGCCTACGATGTCCGGTAAAAAATTGGCTAGGTATAATATTAAAAATACGCGAACTAGAAAATTTGCCTGGATCTTAGAGCCTGTTTTGAAGTTGGCGGCTACATCGCTTAAAACATTTTTAATGCCGGGGAGTTTATAATTTTGACTCGTAGCATCGGGCGGATTAGCCGAGATGCTTAGGTATAGATTAGTCAGGTATATTGCGACCAGCGGGCCAGCAACAACCGAACTAACTAATAGAAATAAGATGTTTCCCGAAGCGGTATGATTGAAAATTATTCCAAGGGTTAGCGCCGGTATTAGAGCGTACCCGAGCGCCAAGATTTCGTAAGCGCGGCCGGAAGTTAGCCGGAAGCTACGCCGCAAAGCGGTCATGATGTTCGCGTTAGTGAAAAGTATGTCTTGAGCGGCGAATATACTTTTAAATCCGAAGATAATAACGAAAATTATGGCGGGCATGGCAAGCGAGGCGGATAGTAAAGCCCAGCCGGCGTCCTTGAAAAGCTGTTGGCCAAAATCGAAGCCCTGAATAAATACCGCGAGAGACGGCATCATGGCGATTACGACGACTAGCGCCTGGAATAATCCCCAATTGATAAAGCCCAAAATAGAGCTGGATTCCACTTTCGCGTATCTGGTAGCCGTAAAATAGACTAGTACCATTCCGACAATTAAACTGGCGGCTAAGTTTATGATCAGATTTGTTGAGTCACCGAGGTCGTTGATATGAAAGACAAGGCTGATGGCAAATAGAGGCAGAGATATCAGCGTGTAGGCTATGATGTTTCGGACATAGCATCTGCTCGACTCGACATAGGTTGACCGCACGTTGATTTTTGATTTTGCCTCGCCGCTCATAACCGCGTTCTCCGGATTCTTATACTAATATCTAGTATAAATAAAATGATCATATAAGCAATGGACAACCCCTAAATGTCTAGCGGTGCGACCTAGTGTTTATTTGGACCAGTGAATTCAATTCACTAAGTCAAAATTTGCCAGATAGGAAAATCCCGCGAGTGAATTCAATTCACAACCTCTATAAAAGACCTGCTCCTACCCTTTGGCTCTAAGTGGCCGAAACGTTGACCGTGACTTGAGGCGCTACGGAACCGGCGTCGGCGAAGTCGATGTACTCGCGCAGGCGTTGAGTGGCCCAGATGCGGAAGTTGGTGGCCACCGACGACTTAACACGATAGCCGAGAGAGATGATCATATCGAGGTTGTAATGCTCAGTTTCGTATTTTTTGCCGTCGGAAGCAGTTGTAAAGATTTTCTTTACAACTGAATGCTCATCCAGCTCCTCATCACTCAATATGTTCTTGGTATGTTGTCCAATATTCTGTTTAGTCGTGCCGAATAATTCCGCCAGTTGCTTTTGGCTCAACCAAACGGTCTCGCCATGCAGCTTAACTTCAATCTTTGAACCGCCGCTTTCGTTAACGTAAATAATGATTTCGCCGTCTCGGTCGTTCATACTCATTCCTTAATCTCTTAAGGATATTATACCTTATGCGGATCCAACAATATCCCGCTTTTGGACACCGTGGGGTCGGTGCACCAGTTGCGGTTCCAGCAGCAGGGACGGCGTTCGCCGGCGTTCATTTTGGAAATGGCTACCTCAATGCGGTGAGCGCGGGTGTCGGGGTTGAGAGTCGAGCGTGTCCAGCGGATCCATTCCCAGCGAGCTAAAGGCGTGATCTCCGGCCATAGAGCGCGAGTCGCCGGGTCGGCCGCGATGGCCTGCTTGAGGTCGGTCGGCACTTCGGGCTCAACCCAGTCCTTGACAGCTTGGAGAGTAACCTCCACCGTGTCGCCGGCGACGGCATGGGCGGCCTTGAGCAAAGCTTTGTCCGGTTCGAACCAATGGCTGAGCTTGCCGTCCGGCTCGAGCGGTGACTTAAAAGGCGCGTTGTTAACCGTACCCTCGGCCATAACTTGGCTTCGGGTCGGCAATTTGGCGCTAGCCTCAGCGGGCAGCCTGAGAATAATTCGGCCTTTTATTTCGTAAAGCGTAGTTTTGAATTTAATCATATGTAATGAGTTTAGCACGAGACCCGCGGCCTGGCCGCTGAGAGTTGACGGTTATTGCAAATATATGTATAGTAGTAAGCGTTTCACGCTTGACGGAAGAACGATCCCTGACATCCCGAAACGAGGTTACGCTCATGTCCAGACTGACCCGAACCGTCTCGTTGCTCGCTGCCGCTTCCCTGCTCTGCGCCGCCTGCTCCACGGGTGGTACGGGCGGCGCCGGCACCGGCGCGAGCGCCAAGCCGGCCGCCAGTTCGGCCGCCAGCGCTTCGGCGTCTCCCACGACCACCAAGCCGGCGGTCAAGCTGATGGGCTGCACGGCGACGACCGCCACCAAGCCGACCCCCCTGGCCGACTGGAAGACGCGGCTGTACGCCGCGCCGCTGGTCGAGAAGTCCACCAACACCGATGTCCCCGACAGCAAGGTGCGGACCTTCTCGATCGCCCAGATGACGACCAAGCAGGGATCCAGCCTCTACTATCGGGTCGAGCGGACGGACGGCGGCTACATGTCGACCACTCGGCAGGTGCTGGAGGTCTGCAACGCCGACAACAAGTCGCCGCAGCACTGGACGACGGCGTCCGACACCGACGACTGGACGGGCAAGAACGTGGTGGCGCGCATTAGCGCCCTCTACCCCCTCGCCGGTCGGCTCACCCCGGGCGCGTACCGGGTGGACGCCTACTTCTTCGTTGGCGGCCACTGGTACCTGACCAACCGCATCACCGGCGTCCAGCTGACCAGCTGATCGCCCTAGGCGACGGAAACCACCTTGGTTCCCGCCGCCTTTTTTATTTGGAATAAGAACTAAAAAAAGACCCCGCCATCTTTTGTGATGGAGGAGCGGCGATGGCCGACCGAACCTTCGAGTATAGCTATCTACGAACGCAGTTGTTCGGAATTTCCGAACAACTTCTGAGCTCGGCAGTATGTAACTATTTCTTACATACTGGTTTGTCGCGAACTATCAAGAATTCCTTGACAGTTGGTTCGCGTCGTAATTATTTGACAAAACACATACATTGTAATAACATTTAGCTATGAAATACTTCGATTGGAGCGAGCTTAAGAACGTCACGCTGAAAGCCCAGAGAGGTATTGGTTTCGAACATATTATCGCCGCTATCGCTGAAGACAGTGTTTTGAATGATTTGGCGCATCCTAACCGACAAAAATATCCAAATCAGCGCGTTCTAGTAATACTCTGTCAGGATTATGTTTACCTAGTCCCCTACGTTGAAGACGACGAAAAGATATTTTTAAAAACGATTATTCCCAGCCGTAAGGCGACTAAACAATATATGAAAGGAGAATATTATGGATAAATATTATGAGCTAGATAATGACGAGCAGACTATTCTCGACCAATTCGAAAAAGGTGAGTTGCAGAATGTTCTCGATGTTCAGGCTAGAATAGCCGAATTACAGAAGTACGCCAAGGCGAGCCTAAACAAAACTAAGAATATCAGCATCCGGTTATCCGAGCGTGATCTTTACCGTCTGCGCGCCAAGGCCATCGAAGAAGGTATCCCCTACCAGACTCTGGCGGCTTCTATTTTGCACAAAGCGACGGCTTAGCCTTCGCCCGCAGACGCTGAGTAGCCCAGATGCGGAAGCAGTTGTAAAGATATTCTTTACAACTGATTGTCCGGTCGGCTTCCCTACGGGGTCATCCAAAAACAAACCTACGGTTTCTATCACCTTGTCGTGACGTTATTGAGGATAACTTCTCGAACTGTTTATCGAAGATTCTATGAAACTCCGCTCTCATAGCGAACGAAGGTGCGCCAACGCCTCGGCCTTAGTTTTAGTTTTGGTGACATTGTGGCCGGTTCTATAATCCTCCCTGGCCTCGCTCATAATGTTCTCAAGATAAGGTGTCGGTTCCAGGGTGGGGGTTAACACCACGCGACCTTCGCGCACGGCCTGCTTTAAAACGACCGTCGCGAAGGCGCTGGCGGTCAGACCCACGGAAGCCGCAAAATCAGCTATCTCTTGCTTAGTTTGGCTATCGGTTCTAATACTTAATACAGTCTTGCTCATAATGACTACATTGTATTACAAATGTATGATGAGTATCAAGACTGGCTAGCTCGCTTAGACCTTGGAGACTACCTCGAGTTCTCTTTTGACCTGATCGCTTAGATATACCTTCATTAAGGACTGATATGGTACATCCTTCTCGTTAGCGAGCTCCTTAATGCGAGCCAGTAGAGACGACGGCAGGCGTAAAGAGATAGGTTCGGTCGATGATTTTAGATTTGGAAACACAGTCTTTTTAGCCTGTGACCAATCAATATAGTCACCGGAATCATGATTATTCCAAAAATCAGCCTCTTCTTCTATATTCTGGAACTCAGGTATTTTCTTCAAAGCGCTCATATGCCTGTTTCTCCTTCTTTTTCATATTACGAATGGATATGACTCTAATTTTCCTGTCGCGAATCGTAAATGCCACAAATAACATTCTTCTAGTTTTTGTTTGACCTAACCCCTGAAAACGTTTCTCGACATCTGTCGTATGCTTTACGTCCTCGAATACCACGAACGGCTCGCTCAGGAACATCTCTTCCGCTTCTTGGGTTGTGACGTTATGCTTAGTCACGTTCTTATAAAGGTTGCCCTGATCCCACAAAAATATAATTGGTTCGGGCAATATCCTCATATTCGAAGTATATTGCTACAATATACAATTGTCAATATTTTTTACTGGGGCAATTGTATTTCTAGAAATTTGTCGACCCTTCTCTCCTGTCAAAAATCCAAACCTAAAAAACGGCTCAGTGGAGCCGTTTTTAGAAGATATTATAACTGGCTGGGGCGGAGGGATTCGAACCCCCGAATACCAGGACCAAAACCTGGTGCCTTACCGCTTGGCCACGCCCCATCGCGTGTTTTGTGTGCGCTTTGCATGCGGATACTTGGGTATTTTAACTGGTTCGGGCTTGCTTGACAATGCCGAGCAATGTTTAATGGAACTATGGATATTTCTACGCGCACTATATTGAGGGTTTTGACGGTCACGGCGGTGTTCGCCGGTTTGGTTTGGTTGGTTTATTTGACCTTGGGCGCTTGGTTGCTGGTCTTCGGCTGCGCTTTTTTGGCGGTGTCTATAAACCCGGCGGTGGATTGGCTGAGCCGGTTCATGCCGTGGAAGAATCGAGGGCTGGCCATTGTTACCGTGATGATCGCCGGGCTGGCCGTGGTGGCTCTGTTGCTCGTCAGTTTCGTGCCGCCGCTGGTAAAGCAGACGGTGGCGTTGGCGGATCAATCACCGCAACTGGTCGGTCAGCTGACCAGCGGTTCGGGGGTAGTAGCCAGATTAGTGCAGAAATACAATTTGATTGATCAGGTAAAGGCCGGCCAGAGCCAGATTATTGGTAGCGTCACCTCGTTTAGCGGTCAGGCGCTCGGCATTTTGGGCAACATTTTCTTCGGGTTCACCGTGGTTCTGTTCGGCTTGGGATTGGTGTTCTTTATGTCGCTGGAGGGGCCGAAGTGGTTCGAGCTGGCCTTCAAAGCTCTGCCTAAGCGCCACGCCGCGCACGCTCGAAAACTGGCCGGGCAGATGTACCACGCCATTACCGGGTACGTTATTGGCAGCCTGGCCGCCAGCTTGGTCATTACCGCCATTACCGCCGGGCTGTTGTTCGCGGTCGGAGTGCCCTACGCCCTACCGCTGGGGATCTTGGTCGGTTTGCTCGATCTGGTGCCGCTGGTAGGAACGGTCATCGGGGCCGTCATCGTATCGCTAGTGTCATGGTTCACGTCTCCCCTGGCGGCCATCGTGATGGCTATCTACTTCCTGATTTATATGCAGGTTGAGGGGCAGGCTCTTAAGCCGCTGATCTACGGGCGCACCGTTAAGGTGTCGCCGCTGGTGGTGCTGGTGGCGATATTGCTGGGAGTGCAGCTGGCCGGCATTTTCGGCGCGTTGGTAGCCATCCCCGTGGCGGCTTCGGTGCAGATATTGGTGCGCGACTACTTTGAGCGCCGCTGGGCGCTAGCGTCTTAATTTATTCGGTACCAACGGGACCCGGCCGGCGTGTCGTTAACGGCGATTCCCTGCTCGGCCAGCCGGTCGCGCGCGGTGTCCGACTTGGCCCAATCTTTGGCCTCGCGCGCGACTTGGCGGTCGGCGATGAGGGTCTTTTGCGCGGGCGTGATGTCGGGGCGGTCGGCGAGGCCGAGGCCGAGGAGTCGATCAATATTTCTAAGTAATTCATGGTCTGGTGACGCATTATGTTCTGCAAATTCATTGATTGCGGCCAGCGCCCTAGGAGTGTCTAGGTCTTTAGACAAAGCAACAGCTAACTCTGACGTTAACCGAAGGTTAGCTGCTGAATCCATTTTATTTCCAGTAGCCTGGTGTTTAAGATCGGCCCAGGCGTAAAAATTTTGTAAGCGATTTTGGGCCGCTTGCAGTGATTCCCAGGTAAAATTGAGCTCGCTGCGGTAGTGAGCTTGGAGGTAGAGCAAGCGCAACGCCATCGGTGAAAAGCCGCGATCGGTAATGTCTTTTAAGGTGTAGGAATTGCCCTTGGACTTGGACATTTTGGCGCCGTCGACCAGAATAAACTCATTGTGAACCCAATAGTTGGCCAGCTGGTGGCCGAAGGCGGCTTCGGTTTGGGCCATTTCGTTGGGGTGGTGGGTGCCGATGTGGTCGACGCCGCCGGTGTGGATGTCGATGGGATCGCCCAGCAGCGTGTGGATAATGGCCGAGCACTCGAGATGCCAGCCCGGGAAGCCTTCGCCCCACGGCGTCGGCCAGCGCATGGAGTGGTCGGCGTAGCGGCCGACGGTAAAGAACCAGACGGCGAAGTCGTAGGGGTGGTGCTTGCCGGGGTCGGTGACCACGTCTTCGCGCACGGCCACTTCTTTGTCGGCCAGTTTCTGGCCGGACAGCCGGCCGTAGTCGGCGAGTTTTTGGATATCGAAATAGATGGCCTGCTCGGTTTGGTAAGCGAAGCCTTTGTCGAGGAGGAGCTTGACCATGTCGATCTGCTCGGGGATGAAGTCGGTGGCGCGGGCGTAGGGATCGGCGGCGGAGTTTTTAGAGCGACGCGGGTTGACATTGGGCGGCAGGATGTTCATGGCTTTCATGTCCGCTTCGAAGGCTTCGGTGTAGTCGGCGGCGACTTCCCAGACGGTCTTACCCTCGCGCAGAGCGCCCTTTTCCAGCTTGTCTTCGCTTAGCGACGACTCGTCTTCGTCGTCGACCAGGTGGCCGACATCGGTAATGTTCATGACGTGCTTGGTAGCATAGCCGTTGGCTTCCAGGGCGCGGCGCAGCGTATCGTAAAAGGTGAAGCAGCGGAGATTGCCGATGTGCGCGTAGTTGTAGACCGTCGGGCCGCAGGTGTAGAGGCTGGCTTGGTTGGGCTTGAGCGGGGTGAAAGCTTCGACTTGGCGGGAGAGCGTGTTATAGAGTTTCATGAACGGGTTCCTGAGTTGATTCCTGAGTTGGTTCCTGTTTGGCGAGATAATCGGCGTAGGCGTCGATGAGCAGTTGCTTTTCGGCGGCGACATCGGTGCTTTGACAGCGATAAGCGCCGGCGTTGGGGTGGCCGCCGCCGTCGAAATGTTCGGCCATGGGACCGGCGGCGCCGGTGTTGGAGCGCAGCGGCACGTTGATTTTAGTGCCGTAGTTTTTGAACACGGCGATGAGCTCCACGCCTTTAACGCGCTGCATTTCGTTGAGAATGAGCGCGTAGGGTTCGGTGACGTCTTTGTAGGTTTTGTTGGTTTCCGGGTCAATGACGGCCAGAGCGAGACGGTTATCGAGGTAAAACTCGACGGATTCGAGGAGGCGGCCTTTGAGATGCAGAATGTCAGGGGTCGGCGCGTTGAGGGCAATGCGGTCGACGTGGAGTTGGTGCAGGTTGGCGCCGGCTCTGGTTAGCGTCGCGAGCGCCTCGACGCTGTCGGCCGTGGTGCCGGAGGTGGTGAGGCCTTGCGAGTCGGCTAAGAGTCCGCTGGCGAGCTTGGCCGCGGCGGCCGGGTTAATGGTCCAGTTTGCTGCGGTGGCGAGACGGGTCACGATTTCGGCGGCGGCCACGGCCTCTTCTATGACGGACACGGCGATGTTCAGGCCAAAGTCCTGGTGGCTGACGTGGTGGTCGATGACGGCGACAGGTTTGGAAGTCAGGCGGTCAAAGTGATGCTCCAGCGTGGATTTGATGAGTTGCGGCGAGCCGGTATCGACAACGACGGTCAGGTCGAAGGCTTTAGGGAAAGCGTCCTCGGTACGCACGCGGTCCCAGCCCTCGAGGTTTCTGAGGTAGGGTTCGGGTTCACGATAGGAGTAAAGGTAGACCAGTTTGTTTTGGTCGCCGAGAATTTCCTCGAGGCCGAGCGCCGTGCCGAGCGAGTCGCCGTCCGGGGAGTCGGGCTGGAGAATGAGAATGGTTTGGGCTGTGGCGACGAGGTCGATTAGCTCTTGGTAGTTGGGTTTTGGCGATGAGCTCATTCGGTTATTTTAGCTGGTTTTATGATGAATAGAAAGATTTTGGTGTCTAAATATGCTTCGGCATATGCTTCGGCGTATGCTCGGCGAAAATCAGTAAGAATAATGGGGGGGCGCTTTGTACACTTATACAAGTAATTTGTACAAACTAGTTGTATAAAATAATGAGAGAGGGTGGTCGTTGCTTTTTAAAACTAGCGAACTAAGTGCTAGTACTTAGTTCGCTAGTAAAAAATAACCCGTTGGTCTGTCGATCAACGGGTGGTTGCGCGTTTCGCGCGGGTTTGCTGTGCGTTGTGATATTTAGCCGCGGAGAGCGGCGAACTTCCGGCCGGACTCCTGGACTCGGTAGCCGAGCTTGGTGAAGACGAAGTGGTCGCCGGCACAGATGACCGCGAGATTGGCGGCGACCAGTTGTGTCTTGATTGCCGGCGGGAAGTGCTGGACGGCATCGGAGATGATCGTGCCACGCGCCCGGCGGACGGCCAGCATGTACTCGGCGGCCTCCGAGCTGAGAGCAACGACGGCAGCGGCGGCGACCTGCTCGTCGCTCGGTCGGTTGTCCGGACGGCCGAGCTCGGCCATGACGACCGACATCGGCTTACGGCGTTCGAACCGGCGCTCCAGCAACCACATGAGCGGCGACGACGCGACGACCGCCAAGAAAAAGAGGACGAGCAGCGCGGTCGGCTTGACGAAACTGATGATTATCACGATCGCCACGATCGGTAGGGCGACCGAGAGACGCTCCAGATTGGCGCGCCGTTGCGTCACGTGCATGAGGTAGGCGCTGCGGCGATCAATGAGCTCGATTACCAACAGCGGCCAGGCGCCGCCCGACAATGCCATGGGCGCGAAGATCAACAAGTTGATCAGACCGACGCCGATCATCAGCATCACGTAGATCAGGGCGACGGCCATGACCGCGAAGATTCCATAGAGCTTGTTCATGCGCCGATTGCACAAGTGTCGGACTTGCTCGACGGTCCAGCCTTCGGCCGTCTTCTCTTGCGATTTGCTTGATGACATGATTGCCTCACAATCTCGGATTGACGAGGACATGGTGCTTGTGTCGGCGATTTTAGCCGCGGACACGTAATAATGATTATACAACAGAATTAGTATAATACAAGATCGTTTGAAATACCGATTGAAATACCGATTTTAAATAAACCCTCTAAAACGCCTGGCGGCCTTCAAGGGCGCGGCCGAGGGTAATTTGGTCGGCGTACTCGAGGTCGCCGCCGACGGGCAGGCCGCGCGCCAGCCGCGTCACTTTGACACCCAGCGGCTCGAGTTCGCGGCGAATGTACATGGCGGTCGACTCGCCTTCCAGCGACGGATTGGTGGCTAAAATGATCTCGGTGACCGCGGGTTGGCCGGGCGTGTCGACAGCGGCCACGCGGGTCAGCAGGCTGGCGACCTCGAGCTGCTCCGGCCCGACGCCGTCAATGGGCGAGATGACGCCGCCCAGCACGTGGTACAAGCCGTGGAACAGGCCGGTTTTCTCGATGGCCACCACGTCGAACGGCTCCTCGACCACGGCTATGAGCGCGCGGTCGCGGTCGGCCGAGTCGCAGACGAGGCAGAGCTCGGCCTCGGCGAAATTGCGGCAGACGCGGCAGCTGCGGACGCCGGCGTGGAGGCCGTCAACGGCGCGCGCGAGGTCGGCCGAGCGCGGCGCTCCGCCTTTAAGCAAGTAAAACGCCAGGCGCTCGGCCGTGCGCGGCCCGATGCCGGGTAGTTTGCCCAGCTCGGTAATGACCGTTTCGACTGATGTTGGCACGATGCGCATGAGAGTTATTGTAGCAGACTTTTGCCCTTTCGGGGCTGTCTAGGCTTCGTCCTTTTGCGGCACGAAAATCTCGAATTTCTTCAGTTTTTCAATGTTGGCCTTGGTCGGGTTTTGGAGCTCGAGTAGCTCGGCGTAAATGCCGCCCGCGTTAGCCAGCTCGGCCGGCGAGCCCTGCTCTACGACGCGGCCGCCGCTCAAACCGACAATCTTGTCGACGCTGGAGATGGTCGACAGCCGGTGGGCGATGATCAGCGTAGTGCGGCCGCGCATCAGCACTTCGAGCGCGGCCTGAACTTCGTGCTCAGCCTTGGAGTCGAGCGCCGAAGTGGCCTCGTCCAGGATGAGAATGGGGGCGTTCTTCAAGATGGCGCGGGCGATGGCCACGCGTTGCTTCTGGCCGCCGCTCAACTTGACGCCGCGCTCGCCGATCTGCGTGGCGAGGCCGTCGGGCAACGCCTCAATGAAGTCGAGGGCGTTGGCGGCGCGGGCGGCCTCCAGCACCTCGGCGTCGGTCGCGGTCGGTCGCCCGTAGGCGATGTTTTCGCGCACGGTGCCCGAAAACAGCGACGGATCTTGGAACACGACGCCGATGTTTTCGCGCAGCGAGGCGCGGTCGACGGCCGTGATGTTTTGGCCGTCCACGCTGACCGCGCCGGCGTTGACGTCGTAAAACCGCAGCATCAGGTTGGCGATGGTCGACTTGCCCTGGCCGCTCTCCCCCACCAGCGCCAGCTTGGTTCCCGGCTCAATGCCAAAGCTGATGCCGGTCAGCACCGGGTGGCCCTCTTCGTATTCGAAGTTGACGTTGCTAAACTCGACGCGGCCGGCCTTAACTGCCAGCTTCGGGTGGCCGTCGGCCGCTTCCAGCGCCGGTTTGTCCATGACCTCGAAGAAGTCGCGCGAGCCGGCCACGGCGCGCTGGATGTTATCGACGATGAACGAGCTGGCAAACAGCGGGAACTGCGCCGTGATAACCAGCTGAATCAACAGCGTGAAGTCGCCAAGCGTGTAATGTCCGGCGGCGGTCATTAGCGCGATGTAAGAGTAAATGCCGAACATGGCCAGCGCCAAGGCGACCCGCCGCACCACGTCGTACCAGTGCCAGCGCGTCGACTGGCGGCCGACATTGCCCTCAATGGCCGACCGTTTGCCCGCCCAAAACAAACTTTCCGTCATTTCCTGGACGTAACTCTTAACCACGCGGATCTGCCCCATGCTTTCAACGAAGCGACCGTTAGACACGTCGGTGTCGGCGTTAATGTCTTTTTGCACGGCCTGCCAAGCTTTACTGGACAACGCCGTCATCCAGATGTACAGCGGGAAAATGACCGCCAACATCAGCGCCACCGGCCAGGCGTAAAACACCAAAATGCCCATGGTCAATATAACCGTGAAAATCATGCCGACGAAGTTATTGGAGAAAGCGTTCATAAACTGGCTGATGCCGACAATGGAACGCTCCAGGCGGCTGGTGATGCGGCCGGCGATCTCATTGTCGAAGTAACCGATGGGCAATCGCAAAACGTGGTCGTAATAGCGTTGCGACAACAGCGTGTTGAGCTTGGCGCCCATCATGTCGCCCAGATACCCTTGCACGTTTGACAATACGGCGATAGCCACCTGAATGCCGCCGATGAGCCCCAGCCAGAGCCAGATTTTACCGAGGTCGGCGTGGCCGCCGCTCAGCCCGTCCACAATGAACTTCAGCAGAAACGGCGTCGCTTGGTTCAGGACCGACAAAACTACCACGAAACCGGCAATGCTAAGGTAGTACCGCTTCAGGCTCCACGAGTAACGAATAATTTTGAGCAGATCTTTCAACAGATTTAGAAACCGGGCAAACCGAGTCCGCCGGCGACGCCCTTCATCTTGTCGGCCGCGGCCTGCTGGCTCTTGGTGATGGCCTGGGTGACGGCGCTTTCGATCCACTTCTCGAGCTTGACCAGGTCGGCGTCGCGCACCAGCTCCGGGTTGAGGCTGACCTTTTGGATCTTCTGTTCGCCGTTAATGCGCACCTTGACCGCGCCGTTGCCGGCCTCGACCTCGATGATCTCTTTGGCGAGCACCGACTGGATCTTTTTCATCTCCAGGAGCATTTTGCTTTTTTCGAACATTTGATAATTCCTCCCAAAATTGACCTGATTTAATACTCCCGTTTGACGCTTATGCTAAGATAGTGATAACGCGTGAAATAAGGAGACGGCATTGAAGCCTATATATCGTAACATAAATTGGACCCGGCTGGGGGACATTGTGCGTAAATACCATTGGTGGCTAGCCGGCGGCCTGCTGGCGGTGATGTTCGCGCTGAGCTTGAGCGTGATGGTTAACGACTCGGCCATTGTCGACGAGATCGCCCATATACCCGCGGGTTACAGCTATTTGCATTACGGCGACTACCGTCTCAACCCGGAGCACCCGCCGCTGATCAAAGACTTGGCGGCTCTGCCGCTGCAGTTTATGAACCTAAAGTTCCCGGTAACGTCGAACGCTTGGACCAAGGATGTCAACGGTCAATGGGACTTGGGCTGGAACTTCATTTACCACATCGGCAACCATGCCGACGCCATTTTGTTTTGGGCGCGGTTACCGATATTGTTGCTCACTATCGCTTTCGGAGTGTTCTTATATTGGTACGTGCGCAAGCGTTGGGGCACGGCCGCCGGTTTGATTACCCTGGTGTTCTACACATTGTCACCGAACCTCATCGCCCACGATCACTTCGTGACGACCGACGTGGGCGCGGCGGCCACTATGTTCGTGGCCATGGCGGCTTTCATCTGGTTCATGGAAAAGCCGACTTGGAAGCGGGTTTTCTGGCTGTCGGGCGGCTTGGCTCTGGCGCAAGTGTCCAAGTTTAACGGCGTGTTGCTGTATCCGTTTCTGGGCGCCGTGACCGTCGCCGCGATTTTCGCGTGGCCGAAAACGGCGACTAAGTGGCAGAAACTCAAGCGGTTTTCCGGCCGGTTCATTGCCGCCAGTGGCCTCAGCGTCGTCTGGATTTGGCTGTTCTACGCGCCGCACGTCATGAATATGCCGGACAAAGTGCAGGACGCGCTCATTAACGGCTCGCTGATGGACCAGCACTACCGCTGGCTGACCGGTTTGCTAACCGGCTGGGATAATGTCGCTATCTTAAAGCCCATTGTTCAATATATTCTCGGCGTGGCCATGGTCTTCGGCCGGGTCTCGGGCGGTAACACCACCTACTTCAACGGCGCGGTTACCAACCAGAGTTTCCACTGGTACTTCCCCGAGCTGTTCGTAGCCAAGACGCAGCTGGCATTTCTGTTTTTGATGATCGTGGTCGTTGGCGTCGCCGTCTGGCGGCTGGCGCGTGACCGTTCGGCCGGACATTGGTTTGAGCGGCTGGGCAATTCCTTCCAAGGTCATCTGGCCGAGTGGACCATCGGCGGCTTCGCGGCTTTCTATTTCCTGGTGTCAGTGGCCGGTAACCTGAACCTAGGCATTCGCCACATCTTACCGATTTACGTGCCGATCTTCGTTTTGATAGCGGTGGCGTCCGTTAGGTTGTTGCGCGACTGGACGAGCAGCCGCTGGTACCGCGTGGCGCAGGCGGTGATGGCGTTGGTTTTGGTCTTGTACGGCGCGAGCACTTTGGCGGCCTACCCCGGTTACGTCAGCTACCTCAACGAGGGCTTCGGCGGCTCGCAAAACGCCGACAAATATTTCAGCGACTCCAGCGTGGACTGGGGACAGGATTTGATCCGCTTTAAACAATATCTGACCGCTCACCCCGAAATTGACAATGTGGCTCTCGACTACTTCGGCGGCGGCGACACCAGCTACTACTTCTGCAATCGGGCTTTGGACGCTCAGGGACAACCCATTTATACCTCGGCCGGCTACGACTGCACGCACAGCCGCATTCAGCAATGGCACGCGCAGTACGGCCGCTACACCGGCCAGTACATCGCCGTTTCGGAGACTTTCTTGGAGAACGACCGGTGGTACGCGGCTTTGGACAAACGAGACGGCTACGGCTACTTGCGCGACATGACGCCGTTGGTGAAAATCGGCGGTAGTATTTACTTGTACAAGATGTACTAACACTAGAAATAGAAAATTGAACTTGAATATACCGATAGCTATGCGGGTGTTTGATTTGGGCTATGCGGGTATTCGATTCTCCACTGGTTGCTCAGAGCAACTAGTGGCACGGGAAGAAACTGGTTGCTCTGAGCAACCAGTGGTTAAATGTAACGTATGCTGGGTTAATACAAAAAGCAGGGTCGGGGGCGGGCGGGGCGGTTAGAAGTCTAGTGTCACGCTGACAGGACAATGGTCCGAGCCCATAACCTCGGTGTGGATGTCGGCGGCGACAACGCGGTCGCGCAGGCCGGCGGAGACTAGGAAGTAGTCGATGCGCCAGCCGACATTGCGGGCGCGGGCGTTGGCCCAATGCGTCCACCAGCTGTAGTGACCGTTGCCCTGCGTGAACAGGCGAAAAGTATCAACGAAGCCCGCTTTGATGAAAGCCTCGAAACCGGCGCGCTCCTCGTCGGTAAAGCCGTGCTCGCCGACGTTGGGCTTGGGATTGGCGAGGTCGTCCTCGGTGTGGGCGACGTTGAGATCACCGCAGAAAACCACCGGCTTGGATTTTTCGAGTTGGCGGCAGTAGGCCAAGAACGCCGGATCCCACTGTTTGTCACGCAGCGCCAGCCGGGTCAGTTCGCGCTTGCTGTTGGGCGTATAAACGGTCACCAACCAAAACTCCGGGAACTCGGCGGCCAACACGCGGCCTTCATCGTTGGGGTTGCCGTACTGGTCGCCCACTAGGCCGTGGGCCGCCGCGATGTCTTCGGGAATGCCGTTGACGGTTCGGATAGCCGGCTCCTTACTGAAAATGGCGGTGCCGCTGTAGCCTTTTTTGGCGGCCGAGTACCAGTATTCTTGGTAATCGGGCAGGTCTATTTCGGCCTGACCTTGGACGGCCTTGGTTTCTTGCAAGCACAAAATGTCCGGCTGATAGTCGGCGACAAACTTTTGGAACGCGCCTTTGCCAACGACGGCGCGGATACCGTTAACGTTCCAAGAATAGATGGTCAGGCGGTGGGGCATTTGTAGTTAGCCACCCGGTAGCGACCGCTCCAAATGTTGAGGCGAATCTTAAAGGGGTCCCAAAAACCTTTGAGAGCCACTTTGAGCATAGAGTCCCCGACCAAGCCGGCGCCTTCTTCCTTGGGGTCGTGC